>ENA-OQIP01000223-OQIP01000223.1-human-gut-metagenome-genome-assembly--contig:-NODE-223-length-11470-cov-3.387287_pt1 | contig 11470 bp, 10 predicted proteins | sample MGYA00242585_ERZ504750 | MGnify/ENA primary metagenome ERZ504750 (study PRJEB26092, sample SAMD00036441) | human gut metagenome | host: Homo sapiens | study: EMG produced TPA metagenomics assembly of...
CACGAGATGTACTGGCGGTTTTGAATAGCGTCGACGCAGCCCTTGTTGCAGTTGAGGCACTCGCGGATGGGCTCGCCCGTAGCGGCCTTGAGCGCAATGTCGGGGTCGCACATGAGCGAGCGGCCGTACGCGACGATATCGGCCGAGCCGTCTTCCAGGATCTTCTCGCCGGCCTCGACCGAGACCACGCGGCCGACGGTTGCCACCGGCACGGAAACCAGGGCCTTGACGCGCTCGGCCACGGGCAGCGTCCAGTTGTAGGGCATGGCGCCCATGGGCGGAATGGTGTCGCCCATGTTGCCGGTGTGGTTTGCCTGCGCCACCTGGATCATGTCGATGCCAGCGCCCTCGAGCAGCTTGGCGAACTCGCAGGCCTCGTCGGGCTGCAGGCCGCCCTTGCCGCGCGGCGTGCCGTCGGGGTTCTCCATGATCACGGGGAGCTTGTACTCCACCATCAGCTGCGGCGCGGCCTCCTTAATGGCGGCGACGACCTCCAGCGCGTAGCGAACGCGGTTCTCGAACGAGCCGCCGTACTCATCGGTGCGCTGGTTGAGGATGGCGGAGCACAGCGAACCCACCAGGCGGTCGCCGTGGACCTCGATGGCGTCGATCCCGGCCTGCTGTGCGCGAGCGGCCGAGGCAGCGATGGCCTCCTTGATCTGGGCGAGTTGCTCCACGGTGGCCTCGTTCACAAAGTGCTGCATGTCGTGGTGCAGCTTGGCGTAGGCCTGCTTGCGAATCTCGTTGGACTCGGCCATCTTGGCGGCAAAGGTCTCCTCGTCGCCGGCGGCCTTGGCCTCCTGCGCAGCTTTCGCAGCGGCCATGGAACCCATGACCATGCGGCCGACGCCGGGGACGTCGTACTCGGGGTGGAACAGCTGCAGGGCGATCTTGGCGCCGTGCTTGTGGACGGCGTCGGCCAGCGCCTTAAACGTGGGGATCTGAGCGTCGGTCGCCAGCTTGGGCGTGGGGCTTGCGGTCATGACGGGAGCAACGTCGCCAATGACGATGTAGCTCACGCCGCCACGGGCCAGACGCTCGTAAAAAGCCAGGCTGCGCTCACCGATGGAGCCGTCGCGCTCCTCGTAGCCGGTGGTAAGCGGCGGGAACATAATGCGGTTCTTGAGCTCAAGGGGGCCAACCGTAATGGGCTGAAGCAGCTTAGACGCAGGTGTGGTCATGGACATTCCTCTCTTGTAGGCGCGGCGGCGATGATGCCGCGTAGTTGTCTAGAGGATATGGCATGGGAGCACAGTGGCGCAACGGAAATCGGCGAATATCAGGTGGCGGCGGGTGGATGGGGATGGGCGGGGCGGCCCGTCGGTTTGTCCCAATCTGTAACAATTACAGGCCAAAAACGACCCTAGAAGGTACAGATCGAGACAAACAAATTCGGTCCGGACAAACATCTCAATCTGTAACATCTGGACCCACTTTTGCCCCCTTACTGTTACAGATCGAGACAAACCATCTAGCCTGCCGAAAGATCTAAATCTGTAACAGTAACTCGGCAAAATCCGTCCCTAGTGTTACAGATTTAGACAAACGAAGACCGTCCTACCGAAACATCTCGATCTGTAACATCTAGCCGCCCAAATCGGGTCTAGATGTTACAGATCGAGATCTTTGATTGAGAGGTTGGGAATTGGACCGAAAACACGGTCCCGGAATAACAAAAAAGCTCGCCGGCTAGGCCGACGAGCTGCAAGTTCTTGGTCGCGGGGGGCAGGATTTGAACCTACGACCTCCGGGTTATGAGCCCGGCGAGCTACCAGACTGCTCCACCCCGCAATGTCTGGGCGCCTCATGTGCGCAAGAAAGAATATTACGCGGGAGTTCGGTAAACGGCAAGGAAAATCTCGTAGAGCATAATTCCTTCATATTTAAACCCCTCAGCCCCTATCACCGTAAACGAATCGCGGCCGAGCGCCGTCGACGGCGCGTATACAATGGTGCGCGTCCTTTTATGCCAACACTGGGAGTAGACATGCTGCTCGCTATCGATATGGGAAACACGCAGACGGCCATGGGCCTGTTCGACGGAGACGAGCTGGTGCAGTCGTGGCGTATGCCCACCGACCGCTCCTATACCGCCGACGAGATCCACGTGCGCCTGATGGGTTTCTTTAAGATGTACGGCCTCTCGCTCGATACGGTTGACGCGATCGCCTTTGCGGGCGTGGTGCCGCAACTCTCGCGCGAATGGCACGCCGTGGCCAACCGCATCGCGGCAGACGCCATCGTCATCGGGCCGCAGACGGCCGCCGTGACCAAGCTGCGCGCGGCGCGCCCCCAGGCCGTGGGCGCCGACCGCGTAGCCAACGCCGTTGCGGCCGAGACTTTCTACGGCGCGCCGGCAATCGTGGTGGACTTTGGCACCGCGACCAATATCGACGTCATCGATGAGGACGGTTATTACATTGGCGGGGCGATTGCGCCGGGCATCCGCATCTCCATGGACGCGCTTGCCGCCCGTGCCGCCAAGCTCGCCAGCGTGCCGCTCGAGGCGCCCGAGCACGCCATCGGTCGCGACACCGAAGAGTGCATCAAGGTCGGCGCCGTGGTGGGCGCTGCCGCCATGGCCGAGGGCCTGGTCGCGCGCATGAAGCGCGAGCTGGGCCGCGAGGATGCCACCGTTATCGCCACGGGCGGTCTCGCCGGCATCGTCGCCGATTCGACCGATGCCTTCGACGTGGTGGACGGCCAACTCACCATCAAGGGCATCTGCGAAATCTACCGCCGCATGCAGAAGCTGGGGGTAAAACAGGGACATAAGTCGAGCACGCCCGATGTCACAGCCCCGCAAACGTTCGCCAAGCCTATTCCTCAAAACTGAAAAATTTTCAATTTTGAGGAATAGGGCGCTGGCAACCCATTCACCAGATAGGCGAAACCCTCCCCGGCACAGGCCGAAGAGGGCTTCGTTGTCATCGTTATCTTTGAGCGCGGGCGCCTCGCGTTACAGTCCGCGAATCCGTACGGCCTCGGGCGGAAACTCCTGCTCGCCGGCATCGGTCTTGATGGTCGCGCGGCCCCAGATGTCCAGGCCCGCAAACACACCGACCGCAAGCGGCAAACCGTTGGGCGACACCGCCGCAACCTGACGACCCAGCAGCGGCACCATATCGAAGTACTCACCCAGCACCGGAGCCAGCGGGCCGGCAGCGCCCTGTGGTGTGTTGGCGGCAACCGCCCAGGTGTCCACGCGGGTCAGCACGGCGGCAGCCAGCTCCTCGACCAGCGCTTCGTCGGCCACATCTACACCGAGCTCGCTCAGCGCCGAACGCTCAATATCCACCGTCACGGCACCGAACATGCCCGCGGCACCGGCACCGCCGTTGACGGCGACGCGCGCGAACGACGTCTCGAACGCGGGCGCGCCGCACACGATATTGCTCGGCCACTCAATGCCCACCTTGCCGGCAAGGCCCAGGCCCGGCGTCGACGCCGTGCCCACGAGCGCGTCCATCATGCCCATCGCCGCCACAAACGGCAGGCCGTGGAAGGCATGCATGTTCACGTCCGGGCGCACGACCAGCGAAAACGTCAACGACGTCTCGCCCGCGCTCCAAGCACACCAGCCCGCAGACGCACCCTCGCGACCAGCGTCGCGCGCGGTGTCGAGCTCGGTACCGACAGCTACGGCATTCATCTCAATCATCTACATACGCCCCAATTCGCCCACGATATGGCCCACGCGATCCTCGGGCTCCTTGACCTCGACGCCGTTGTAGCGGAAGAACCGCGCCGGGTCGTGCATCAGGTCCTCGAGCGGCACCAGCACAAAGTCACGCTCGCCGATCAGCGGATGCGGCAGGCGCAGCTTTTTGCCGCCGTGGGTCTCGCCGTCCATCCACAGCAGGTCCAGGTCGATGGTGCGCGGACCGTTGGCCTTGGCCTTTTTGGAGCGGTCGCGGCCCAGCTCGGCCTCGATCTTCATGAGCTCGTCGAGCAGCACCAACGGCGCCAGCTCGGTCTTAATCTCGATGACGGCGTTGGCAAACGCGTCCTGGCGCGTCTCGTAGGCCGGCTCGCTCTCGTAGATGCGCGAGCAGTTGGACACGCAGGTGAGCGGAATCTCGGCGATCATGTCACGTGCGGCGCGGATGTTGTCGCAACGATGCCCCAGGTTGGAGCCCACGGCCACAAACGCACGGCGCGGCTGCGGCTTGGCGACAGCCCAGTAACCGTTCAGGAACTGCGCAAAGCCAGTGGCGTCGTGCACGCGCACGATGTTTGCACCGGCCTGGATAGCGCCCAGGCACACGCGGAAACGTGGCGGCATCGCGCGCGGCGGCCTCGGTCACGCCCGAGACGGCGCCCACAAAGCGTTTGCGCGACACGGCACACATGAGCGGGTAGCCCAGCGACGCCATCTTGGCGGTCTCGCGCTGGATGACGATGTCCTCGTTGGCCGTCTTGCCAAAGCCCGGGCCGGGATCGATGCAGATGCGGTCGCGCGACACGCCGGCATGGATGAGCGTGCGGGCCTGGTCGGATAGGAAGCCCATGACGCGGCGCATGATGGGCGCCGAATCGGGCAGGGTGAAGCGGCGGAGCTGAGAGGTGGGCACGTAGGCTTCCTCGCGGCGGGCGCTGCGGCGCATCATGGCAGCCAGGTGGTCATTGGGCTCCGGCGCGGGCTCAGGGGTCGCGGCGGCCTCGGCAGCAGGGGCGGTCTCTTCGGCGGCCGGCGTCTCCTGCTTCTGCTCGTCCGTAGGCTCCGGCGCGGGCTCCGGATCGCCGAACGGCAGTGAGGGCTGCACCACGCCTCCCGGAAGCTTGGCCTCCGTCTTGGGCTCGCCCAGCAGCTTGCCGCGGCGACGGCGGGCAGGCTTCTCGGCCTCGCGCGCAGCCTCGGCAGCCGCTTCGCGCGCCTTCTCGGCAACAAACGCCGCGGCCGAGGTATCGAGCTGCACCGTCGCATGCGTGCGGGGTGGGCGCCGCGACCTCGCCGGCGTGCATCACGATGACGCCGCAGGTGCTCGTCGCGACAAACTCGACCATCTTGGGGTCGTGAAGCCCGTCACGTCGTTGACGATCGAGGCGCCGCAGCGCACGGCCGCCTTGGCAACCGCCACGTGGCGCGTGTCGATCGAGACGATGGCGCCCTCTTTGGCCAGCGCGCGCACCACGGGCAGCACGCGGCGAGCCTCCTCGTCGGGATTAACCGGGGTAAAGCCGGGGCGCGTGGACTCGCCGCCCACGTCGATGATGTCGGCGCCGGCGTCGAGCATCGCCAGGCCGTACTCGATGGCGGCATCCGGGTCGAAGTGCTCCCCGCCGTCACTAAACGAATCGGGCGTCACGTTGAGGACGCCCATGATGCGCGGACGGTCAAAGCTGAGCTCGTACTTTCCGCACCGCCATGTCTTGCTATCGTTCGCCATGAACATCCTCCTCAAATGCCCGCGCCGCCGCGCTCGGGCGCAGGCGGCGGGGTCGCTTTGCAATCAGTCTTTCTATTGTATCCGCGCACGCGGGCTAAAACGCAAACGCAGCCGCGATGTCGCAAGAAATCAGCAGGTCGGCATTTGCATCCTGATCGGTGGAAGCAAGATTGCAAATGGCCAGCGTATCGCCGGTAAAGTAACGCGTAAGGCCCGCCGCCGGATACACCACGAGCGAGGTCCCGCCACAATGAGGGCATCGGCCGCGGCGATGGCGGCAACGGCGCCGGTCAGCACGCACTCATCGAGCGGCTCCTCGTAGAGCACCACATCGGGCTTAATGCGCCCGCCGCACGCAGGACACATGGGCACGCCCGCGGCGTCCTCGTGCTCGCGCGAGCAAATCCACTCGGCACTATAGACCGCGCCGCACGACTGGCAAATGTTGCGATGGACCGAGCCGTGCAGCTCGAACACACGCTGCGATCCTGCCATCTGATGCAGGCCGTCAATGTTTTGCGTCACCACGGCATTTAGCTTGCCGGCGCGCTCCAGCTCGGCCAGCTTGGTGTGGCAGCGATTGGGCTTAGCGCCAAGCGCGATCATCTTGGTGCGGTAGAAGTCGAAGAACTCGGCCGGATGCGCCTCATAAAAGCTATGCGAGAGCATGGTCTCGGGCGGGTAGGCAAACTGCTGGTGGTACAGGCCATCCACGCTGCGGAAATCGGGGATGCCGCTCGCCGTGGAAACACCCGCGCCGCCAAAGAAGACCACGCGCTCGTGGGTGTCGAACAGCTCCGCCAGCGCGGCGGAGGCCTGCTTGGAATCCGTTATTGCCTGCGTCATATGAGTTCTCCGTCCCTGCTGGTCGGGCAGCGCCGGGCGATGTCCCAGCATGCGACCTTTAAGTCAGCATGCGCGGAGCCCACCCCGCCCCTGTTGCGCTAATCTTAAGCCTGCCAACCCCGTCGAAAGGACACCATGCCTCAGACTTACACTTTCGCCTCGTGGAACGTCAACGGCCTGCGCGCCGTGCTCAAAAAGGACCCGAGCTTTATCCAGATCGCGCAAGAACTCGACGTCGATATCCTGGCGCTGCAAGAGACCAAGTTGCAAGAAGGCCAGGTCGATATTGACCTGCCCGGCTATCACCAAACCTGGAGCTACGCCGAGCGTAAAGGCTATTCGGGCACTGCGGTCTTTAGCCGCCAGGAACCGCTGCGCGTGCTGCACGCCGACGCACTGCTACCCTACGCCGGCGAGAACGAGGCGGCCGTACTCGTCGCCCAAGCCGCAACCGAGGGCCGCGTCTGCGCGCTGGAGTTCGACAAGTTCTGGTTTGTGGATGTCTACACTCCCAACGCGCAAAACGAACTCGCCCGCATCGACGTGCGCATGGCCTGGGACGATGCTTACCGCGGCTTTTTGAACGCGCTCGAGCGCGAGACCGGCAAACCCGTCGTGACCTGCGGCGACTTTAACGTGGCGCACGAGGAGATCGACCTTAAGAACCCCAAGTCCAACCGCGGCAACGCCGGCTTTTCGGACGAGGAGCGCGGCAAGTTTACCGAGCTGCTCAACGCCGGCTTTACCGATACCTGGCGCGCGGCAAACCCCGACGTCGAGGGCGTCTACAGCTGGTGGAGCTATCGCTTTAATGCCCGCAAGAACAACGCCGGCTGGCGCATCGACTACTTCCTGGTAAGCGACGCAATCGCCGACAACGTACGCGACACCGGCATCCGCGGCGACATCTTCGGCAGCGACCACTGCCCCGTCACCCTCACGCTAGAGCTCTAGCCCCAGCTGATCCCCTGGGGACGGAGGAAAACGAATCATTTTGGGCCTCGTGGTGGTATCCACGTGACCCATCCGCCACGAAACACGCCCATCTACTACGTTTAAGCCACCACCCTCAACCACAGCGAACAACGCAAAAAGAAAACCGCAGGTAGAAAGCCTGCGGTTTTTCATAAAACGCGGTTGTGTTTGGGGGTGTCGGGTCAAACGTAGTAGATAGGCTGATTTCGTGGCGGGCGAGTTCAGCTGATTCCCCGGGGACGTCTGGAGACGGAAGAAAACGGATCAATTTGGCTCTTGAGGGTCACGACGCCCGTCATATCAGCCGGCCATTCCAAAACTATGCCAGTTTACGGGGCTAAATCGCGAACCCCCAACCATACGCAATTCCGAAATAATAAAACCGCAGGTAAACGGCTTGCTCTATTTCAAAAATAGCCGGCATGGTCTGCTTGTGCCAATCTGGCCCCGTAAACCGGCATAGTTTTAAAATGACACTTCGGCAGTATTGATTCCCGCCCCGGCGCAACCAGCCCTACAGTCCGTACTTCACGACGACTCGGTTGATGCGGCGACACCAAGGCTTGTACAGGGCGACCAAAAACACGCAGGTCGCAAGGCCGTGCGTGATATCGAACGGTACGGCGGTGGCAAGACGCGCCATGGCACCCGCCCACGTGAGCGGTTGAACAAAACCGATAATGTCGTAGGCGTTGATCACAACGCCGTACAGCAAACCCGAAGCAAAGCCGTAGGTCAGCAGCGCCGGCATACGCACGGTGCCGTCGGCGCGGTCGAACGCACCCGCATGCGCCAGCGCACCGCCAACGTATCCCACGAGCCCCCAGGCATACATCTGCCACGGCGTCCACATGCCCTGTCCAAAAAAGAAATTGCTGGTCAGCGCCGCCAGCGCGCCAACCATAAAACCATTGCGGCGACCAAGCGTCGCCCCCGCGATAATGGCGATGGCACTCACGGGTTTAAAGTCGGGAATGGGGCCAAACAAGATGCGCCCCGCCGCGGCCAACGCCGCCAGAACCAGCGTTGGCATAATCTGGCGCAGGCCCGGTCGCGACGCCTCATAGCCTGCAAAGAACAGCGCAAGCACCAGCGCCACCACGACAAGCATGGCGAGCGCCGCCTGCTCAACGCCCGCCAGCAACGCCGAAGCCATCACGGCTGGCACCGCCAGCAGCAGCGGTATCTCCAGTTTTGCGAGTAGGCGCACGATGCGATAATCCGCCATCCCATCACGCCCTATAAAACACGTTGTCGGCAAAGAAGTCGGCCGGCGGCTCCATGCAGGCAATCTCGCCATCGAACATCATGGCGATGTCGTCGGCGACCTGCTCGGCAAAGTCCAAATCGTGCGTAGCCATGATGACGGTGCCGCCAGCCTTCGCATGGTCACGCAGGGCGCGAGCGATGATGCGGCGGCTCTCCAGGTCCAAGCCCTTCGTGGGCTCGTCAAGCAGCAGCAGCTCGGGGCCAATCAGCAGCAGCTTTGCCAGCGCGAGCAGCTGGCGCTGTCCGCCCGAGAGGTCGTAGGGGTGACGCGTCTCCAGGCCGTCCAATCCCAGTTGCGCCGCACGCTCCCGCGCCAAGTTCTCGTCATATCCGCAGGTCGAGGCCCATTCCATCAGCTCATCGTGAACCGTCTCGGCAACCAGCAATGCTTTGGGGTTCTGAGGCAGCAGCGCCGCCGAGGCCGCTCCGCGCACCATGCGGCCGCGCTGCAGCTTGGCGGTCTTCGCCAGCACCGAGAGCATCGTCGACTTACCGCATCCGTTGCCGCCCGCGATCGCATGCACCGCACCGGCCGAAAACGCCACGTCGAGCCCGCGCAGCACCCAGCCGCCCGCGCGATCGTAGCGAAACCAGCTCCCTGCCAGGGTGGTAGCCGACCCGTCGTGCATTTTTTGGAGTATTCTGCTCCCATCCGTGCGCGGGAAGGCTTCCGAGCCGTTCTCGAGCGACGTTTGCTCCACAAATTCGGACGATTTGTCCAATTCCGAACTTTTTTTCGCGCTCGATACGTCCCCGGGCGGCTCCAGAGAGCCCAAATTGTCCTCACGCCTGCTGAATACTCCGTTTTTTGCACATCGGACGGCACCCCACCCCAACATGTCGTCGGAAAACAACGATTCTCGGCGTCCCAAAGAAGCCATATCGGCCACCTCGTGCACGCGGCCGCCCTCAATCCGATACGCGCACGTCGCGTATTCAAGCATCGGGCGCGGCTGGTGCGTTGCCACAACAACCGTGCATCCCAGCTCGCGGTTCACGCGAAACAGCGCGTGCAGAAAATTTTTCTCGGCAACAGGATCGAGCTGGGACGTGGGCTCGTCGAGCAGCAGCACGCGCGGGCGCAAGGCCAGCACGGCCGCCAACGACAGCAGCTGCTTGCGTCCGCCCGAAAGCGTATCGGTATCGCGGTGGAGCCAATCCTCCAGCCCAAAGAAATAGCTGGTCTCAGCTACGCGACGGCGCATCTCATCACGTGCTAGCCCCAAGTTTTCCAGGCCAAACGCCATCTCGTGCCACACGGTTTCGCACACGATCTGGTTCTCGGGATCCTGGAACACATAGCCCACGCGCTCCGCCGATGCCCGCACGTCCATGTCGGCAACGTTCTCGCCCAGCACGCGCGCATCACCAGTGCGCTCGCCCGCCGGAGCGATCTCGGGCTTGAGCAGCGACAGCAGCGTCGACTTACCCGATCCGGTACCGCCAACAAGCAGCGCAAATGCACCTTGGGGAACACGCCAATCAAGCCCCTCGAGCACCGGTGCCTCGGCCCCGGGATAGGCAAAACTAAGGCCCTGCACCTCAATCGCCGGAATATCCGGGCCGCACGCCGCGCCCGACACCGGGCCCCTATCCAACCGAGCCATCAGCCAAACCTCTTCTCATCAATCGCGTGCAACGCGCAAGGCAGCATCATCCAGGCAGCGTACACGACATAGCCCAGCCACGGCGCCGGAACCGAGAGCTGCGGATAAAACGAATACTGCGTCGTCGCGGTCCACGCCACCGCCACCGCGACAGCACCAAACAGTGCGAGCCCGGCCAGCGCGGCAACGTCGCTGCGCCCCAGTCGATACCGCGCATACGTCGTACGACGCGTCGCAGCACCCCACCCGCGCGAGCGCATCGCGTCCGCGCGCTCCAGCGAATCTTCCATGCCCCAGCCCATCAACACGCTCGACGCCCGCAGGCGCGAGCGTACGGGGTCGGCCGGCGCGCGGCCCGGCACATCAATCGCATCCTGCACCGCCAGCACCGTACGACCGCGGCGCAAAAACTGCGGGATAAGCCTCATGCACATCGAGATCATGAGCGCAATCACCGGTGCGGCATTACCCAGCAGCGCGAGCACCTTGTCGTATTCGAGCATCGACGCCGCGGCCCCAAACCACAGCACGCTCGCCACAAACAGCCCGCCCATGCACAGGCCGTATACCATGCTCTCCAGATACACCGCGCGCATGCCAATACGGAACAGCTCCGTCGAGCCCGAGGCGCTAAACAGAGGATTGACCAGCGCGATAATCAAAATCACTGGCAGCTGCCAGCGAAGCGCCCCCAACGTGCGGGCAGCCCCACGCGTCGCAAATCCATACGCCAGCCCGCCCGCAAGTGACAGCGCAATCAGTACCGGCTGCATCGAGAACATAGTGAGCCCCAGCGTCAGCGCTATATAGAGTGCCGGCACAGCCGGATGCGACATCGAGAATGCCGCGACGGGCTCGTTGCCCGATTCCTCTCGCATGATATCCACGGGCACCCCATCCCCTCGCTCAAACGTCAACGCCGCAGCGCCGCCACCATACACAACCAGCGCAAACACCGCGTCAACGGCACCGACATCGGCGGCAATGCGTCAATCGTTACGCGCTCGTCATATGCCTGCGGTATCATATTGCGCCGTGTATCGTTTCCAAACACACGTCTCTATAACGTAACAGGAGATCACATGGACGCAACCGCAATTATCCTCGCTGCCGGCGAGGGCACCCGCATGAAGTCGAACCACTGCAAGGTTTCGCACAAGATCCTGGGCAAGCCCATGGTTCAGTGGATCGTCGACGCCACCATCAAGGCCGGCTGCAGCCGCGTCGTGGTTGTCATCGGCAGCCATGCCGACGAGATGCGCGCCCTCATCGACGGCGCCTACGCCAACAGCGCCACCAAGGTCGAGTGCGTCGAGCAGACCGAGCGTCTGGGCACCGGTCACGCCGTGAAGGTCGCACTCGAGGCCTGTGGCAGTCACGCAA
>ENA-OQIP01000224-OQIP01000224.1-human-gut-metagenome-genome-assembly--contig:-NODE-224-length-11464-cov-1.963835_pt1 | contig 11464 bp, 14 predicted proteins | sample MGYA00242585_ERZ504750 | MGnify/ENA primary metagenome ERZ504750 (study PRJEB26092, sample SAMD00036441) | human gut metagenome | host: Homo sapiens | study: EMG produced TPA metagenomics assembly of...
AAGCAAAATACTCTTTTATTCTAGAGTGAAAATAGATTATGATAAGATTAAGTACTTGATCAAAGAAAGTAATTGGAGGATGTAAAATGTCATATGAAATGAAGCTGGAACAAGGCTTGTCACAGCAATTAAATCAGTTTCAGGTGCAATCATTAAAGATCTTATCGTTTGATAATTATGAACTTGAGAAGTTTTTGCAGGATGAATATGCAGAGAATCCATTGATGGAACATAAGGAATCTGGAAAGGAATTCTTTACATTGCATGGAAATGCAGGCGGATATCAGGATATTGAGCAAAGTGATATTGAAGATAAGAAAATCGAAGATCCCGAAGCCTTCTTTATGGAACAGTTAAATGCAAAAGATTATACAAAGAAAGAGTGGAATGTCATGAAATACATGGCACAATGCCTAGAGGAATCCGGGCTTTTGCTTGTTTCCACAAAGAGATCAGTCACAAGCTTGGAATTGAAGAAAAAGATTGTGAAAGGCTTTTAGATCATCTCAAGCAATTAGAACCAGCAGGTGTATTTGCAGAAAGTGTATCGGAATGTCTCCTTCTTCAGCTAGAAAGAGAAGGAATATTAAATGATGACCTGCGATATATCGTAGAAAATCACCTGGAAGATATCGCAATGGGACATTTATCGACTGTTTCAAGAGCACTTGATATTAAGACATCACAGGTAAGGAAGTATATTTTTAAAATTCAAGAATTAAATCCAAGACCGTTAAGTGGATATACAGGGGGAACTGATCAATATATCGTCCCAGATATTTTAATGGAAAAAGACGGAGAAGAACTAAAGATTCGTTTAAATGATGACTGGATCGGTGATTATTCAATCAATGATTATTATGTCAAAATGATGGAACAGGCAGAAGACTCTGAGTTAAAAGAATATTTTCGAAAGAAATATGAGAGATGTCGTTTTATCATTACAAGTATTGAACAAAGAAGAGAGACGATGCTTAAGATTTCAAATGCAATCCTAGATTGTCAGAGAGAATATTTTATGAACCATAAGCAGTTGAAACCAATGACCATGCAAAATATAGCAGATGATATTGAAATGCATGTATCAACGGTAAGTCGCGCAGTCAAAGGAAAGTATATTCAATATCCAGGTGGAACGATCGGAATGAGAGACATTTTTAATAATACACAGACATTTGGAGACCAAGATTCGACGACAGAAGAGATTAAGGAAGAAATCAGACGGCTTGTGAAAGAAGAAGATAAGAAAAAACCATTAAGTGACAGTAAGATCGTAAGTTTGTTAGAACAAAAGAATATGAAGATTTCAAGAAGAACCGTAGCAAAATATCGCGCACAGCTTGGAATTGCAGGAACGACACAGCGAAAAATTCATGAATAAATGCAGCGACATTTATCATCTTTTGGCAAGAAAAATGAAAAAATGTAAATGAGATTTAATAAAAATTTAACAATTGAAACACTTGATTAACAAACCACCCTCTGTTATAATCAGTAACTGATGTATTATGTCAAAAGCAGAAGTTATCTGGAGGGTACTATGAGATTGAACAAGATGACTGGCAGAGTGATCGCAACGATGGGAATCGCAGCAATGATGATGACACAGACAGCAGGGGTTATGGCTGCAGAGCAGACAGAGAACAAGCAATTAAAAGTTGTTTATTATAATCAGGCAGATTATCCGGGGAAGAAGATCGGCGGAAGTACGATTCAGGCAGCAGGATGCGGACCAACCGCAGTTGCTGTATGCTACAGTTCTTTAACTGGAAAGAAAGCTGATGTTCCAAAAATGTGCAAACAGGCATATAAACATGGATGGTATTACACAGGACAGGGATGTTCTCACAGCGTAGTTCCAGGATTATCCAAATTATACGGAATGCAGTGTAAAGGTCTCGGAATGGATAAAGATGCTGTAGAGGAAGCATTAAGAGCAGGACATCCAGTCGTGGCACTGATGGGGCCTGGAGATTTCACAAAGAATGGACATTTTGTTGTATTAACAAGAATGGTCGGCAAAGATAAAGTAAAGATTGCCGATGTAGGAAGCAGAGCCAGAACAGCTGAGACGTGGTCGCTTAAGAAAGTGATCCGACAAGGCAAAGAAGGTGCTAATGCAGGGGGACCATTCTGGGAGATCAGTGTGAAAGAAGAGAAGCAGGAAGAACCAGATTATAAACAAAAGATGTTAGATGGTCACAAAAACATAGATGCTGTGACAAATGCGATTGATAAGATTGCGGATTAGAATTAAAAATAAAAAAGAACATTTCATAAATGAGATATTTTGTGGAATGTTCTTTTTTGTTGTTATGGAAATTGCATAATGATCAACAAGCGAACGGAAAGATGCAATAGGAATAATGATATTGTGTAGTGTATACAAAAAATAAAACGTAAAAATTATAAAAATAAGACAAAAATAACAGCGCAAAATGCATCGAAAAATCGTGTAAATGTGCAGTTTTTATAAGAAAAAGATAAGAAAAAGAAAAAATTATGAAAAATACACAAAAAAGTTTTGCAAAATTAGAATTTTGTGGTACAATAAGTTCAATGACATATGAATGTGACATAACTTAATTTTAGGAGGTATTGACATGGCAACAAAATGGGTCTACAAATTTAGCGAAGGAAATGCCGAGATGCGTAACCTTCTTGGAGGAAAAGGTGCAAACTTAGCAGAGATGACAGGATTGAACTTACCAATTCCTCAGGGATTCACAGTTACAACAGAAGCGTGTACAAACTATTATGACTGCGGTGGAAAGATCAGTGATGAAGTAGCATCACAGGTGATCGAAGCAATGAAAGACTTGGAAGAGATTCAGGGAAAGAAGTTCGGAGACCTTGAAGATCCTCTATTAGTATCAGTAAGATCAGGAGCAAGAGTATCCATGCCGGGTATGATGGATACGATCCTTAACTTAGGATTGAATGATGAAGCTGTCGAAGGATTTGCGAAGAAGACAGGCAATCCTCGTTTTGCATATGATTCTTATCGTCGTTTTATCCAGATGTTCTCAGACGTTGTAAAAGAAGTGGATAAAGCGAAATTCGAAGATGTCTTAGATGATATCAAAGCAGAGAAAGGTGTGAAGTTTGATACAGACTTAGATGCCGATGATCTGAAGGAAGTGATCAAGAGATACAAAGGTATCTATCGCAAAGCTTTGAATGAAGAATTCCCTCAGGATCCAAAGGACCAGTTATTTGAAGCGATCAAAGCGGTATTCCGCTCTTGGGACAACCCACGTGCTATCTATTATCGTCGAATGAACGATATTCCAGGAGACTGGGGAACAGCTGTTAACGTTCAGACAATGGTATTTGGTAACATGGGAGATACATCAGGAACAGGTGTAGCATTTACAAGAAACCCATCTACAGGTGAGAAACAGATCTACGGAGAATACCTGATCAATGCACAGGGTGAAGACGTAGTAGCTGGTGTTCGTACACCACAGCCAATTACTAAACTGGCAGAAGACTTACCAGATTGTTATAAACAGTTTATGGACATTGCTCATACACTGGAAGAACATTATCGTGACATGCAGGATATGGAATTTACAATTCAGGAAGGAAAACTGTACTTCTTACAGACAAGAAATGGTAAGAGAACAGCCCCAGCTGCACTCCGTATCGCCTGTGAATTAGTAGATGAAGGAAAAATCACAAAAGAAGAAGCAGTTTCAAGAATCGATGCGAAAGCATTAGATCAGTTACTGCATCCAAACTTTGACCAGGCAGCATTGAAAGCCGCTCTTCCAATCGGAGAAGCACTTCCAGCATCTCCAGGAGCTGCTGCTGGTAAAGTATATTTTGATGCTGAGATGGCGAAACTGCATCATGAAGCAGGACTGAAAGTTATCTTAGTTCGTTTAGAAACATCACCAGAAGATATCGAAGGAATGCATGCAGCAGAAGGTATCTTAACAGCTCGTGGTGGTATGACATCTCACGCAGCCGTAGTTGCACGTGGTATGGGAACAGCGTGTGTAGCAGGATGCGGAGATATCAAGTTTGCTGAAGATGGCAAATCTTTCACATTAGGTGGAAAGACAGTACAGGAAGAGATTATATTTCCTTAGATGGATCCACGGGTAAGATTTATCTGGGTGAGATCCGTACAGTACCTGCAAGTATCAGTGGTAATTTCGATCGTATCATGACATGGGCCGATGAAATCCGTACATTACAGGTAAGAACAAACGCAGATACACCTGCCGATGCACTGAATGCAGTGAAATTCGGAGCACTAGGGTATTGGACTTTGCCGTACAGAGCATATGTTCTTTGATGCAGAGAGAATTCCAAAGATCCGTCGTATGATCCTCTCTACAACAAAAGAAGCAAGAGAAATCGCATTAAATCAGTTAATTCCTTATCAGAAGAAAGACTTTAAAGACTTATATGAGGTTATGGAAGGAAGACCGGTCACAATCCGTTTCTTAGATCCACCTCTTCATGAGTTCCTTCCAAATACAATGGAAGAGATCACAGCTCTTGCCAAAGATATGGGAGTTACAGTAGAAGAGATCAATATGAGACGTGCAGCTCTTCATGAATTTAACCCTATGATGGGACATCGTGGATGCCGTCTGGCAGTTACTTATCCAGAGATTGCCAAGATGCAGACAAGAGCCGTTATGGAAGCAGCGATCGAAGTAAAACAGGAAAAAGGATATGATATCGTTCCTGAGATCATGATTCCATTAGTAGGAGAGAAGAAAGAGTTAGCATATGTTAAAGAAGTTGTTGTACAGACAGCTGAGAAAGTAAAAGCTTACTATGAATCAGACATTAAGTATAAAGTTGGTACAATGATCGAGATTCCTCGTGCAGCATTATTGGCAGATGAGATTGCCGAAGAAGCAGAATTCTTCTCCTTCGGAACAAATGACTTAACACAGATGACATTTGGGTTCTCTCGTGATGATGCAGGTAAATTCTTAGAGTCTTACTATGAGAACAAGATTTACGAATCTGATCCATTTGCTAAATTAGACCAGAAAGGTGTTGGACAGCTGATCGAGATGGCAGCTAAGAAAGGAAAAGCAACTCGTCCAGATATCCACTTAGGAATCTGTGGAGAACATGGTGGAGATCCATCATCTGTAGAATTCTGTTACAGAGCCGGATTAGACTATGTATCTTGCTCACCATTCCGTGTACCAATTGCAAGATTAGCAGCAGCTCAGGCAGTGTTAAAAGACAAATAATCCGTTTTTATTCATACAATCTATAACAATTCATTCTATAAAAGGAGGTTCATCATTATGGTGGACCTCTTTTTAGTTCATAGACAGGAGATATTTTATGATTGATACATTACTATTTGATTTAGATAATACATTATTGGATTTTGACAAAGCAGAAGCAAACGCTTTATCAAAAGCACTACATGATGTGAATATTAAAGTGGATGATCTGATGCTCATCCGTTACAATAAGATCAATAGTTCCCAGTGGAAATTACTTGAAAAAGGAATTATCACAAGAGAAGAAATAAAACTTCGGCGATTTAAAATTTTGTTTGAAGAATTTTCACTAAATGCTGATCCAGAAGAAGTAGCAAGAAACTATCAAGAATATTTAGGGCAGGGACACTACTTTATAAAAGATGCTGAAGAAGTTTTAGAACAATTATCAAAAACACATCGTATTTATTTAGTGACAAATGGAACCTTATCCGTTCAAAAAAGGAAGAATTGAAAGTTCAGGGATCAAAAAATATTTACAAGGCGTTTTTATCTCCGAAGAAGTTGGATACAATAAACCAAGCAAGGAATATTTTGAATATTGTTTCTCACACATTCCAGATTTTAAAAAAGAAAACACTGCAATTATCGGAGATAGCTTAAGTTCTGATATTCAAGGTGGAAAAAATGCAGGGATCAAGACGATATGGTTTCACAGGCAACAAGATCAGACAGAGAAGATAAAACCAAAGCCAGACTATGAAATCAGAAGTTTAAAATCATTATTAGATGTGTTATAATAAAAAGATAAGAAAAGAACGAAGGCTCTGTCATCTTCCAGAAGAAAAGTTAAGAGACTGTGAGTATAGCGAAGCCGCATCATGTGAATATGTCAAAGAATAGAAGTAGAAAAAGGTGATCAGTTAAAAAATGGTCACCTTTTTGATTTACAAAAACTAAAATTAGAAAGAAAATATGCGAAATTAATAAGTTGAAGAGATTAATGCTTTTAAGGCATAGAATAAGATACAATATAAGTATTCGACATAATAAAAGAAAGTAAGATATAATTAATGTGTAAGATATGAAAATAAAATATCTTATACATTTTTGTAAAGTTATGATTTTAATGTAAAGAAGGAGAACTTCTGAACAGAGCAAACAAACAGAGTATTGAAAAATTTGTAGAGACATTATAGGAGGATTTATAAAATGAGTAAGATCGTACAGACAGCAGGAAGAAATGCCTTAGGAGAATTTGCACCACAGTTTGCCTATTTTAATGATGACGTTTTATTTGGAGAAAACTGGAACAATGAAGACATTGATGTAAAAACAAGAAGTATCATCACGGTCGTAGCCCTAATGTCTCAGGGAATCACAGATTCTTCCCTGAAATTCCATTTACAAAATGCAAAAGATCATGGAGTAACACAAAAAGAAATCGCAGCGATCATTACACATGTAGGATTCTATGCTGGATGGCCCAAAGCATGGACAGTCTTTAACCTTGCAAAAGAAGTCTGGGAAGTAAATGAAGGAGATCTTCCATACGAAGATGAAGCAATGAGAGCGCATGCAAAATCCATGGTATTCCCAATCGGTGCTCCAAATGACGGATTTGCACAATATTTTGTTGGACAGAGCTACTTAGCCCCAGTATCCACAGAGCAAGTTGGTGTGTTTAATGTAACATTTGAACCAGCTTGCAGAAATAACTGGCATATTCATCATGCAAAAAGTGGTGGTGGACAGATGATCATCTGTGTTGCTGGACGTGGATATTATCAAGAAGAAGGAAAAGAAGCCATCGAGATGAAACCAGGAGATTGCATCAATATTCTACCAGAAGTAAAACATTGGCATGGAGCAGCACCTGATAGTTGGTTTTCACATTTAGCAATTGAAGTACCAAGAGAAGAAACATCGAATGAATGGTGTGAAGCTGTAACAGACGAGCAATATGGAAAATTAAAATAAGCTTCCTATATTGATTATGTATCACATCCGATTGTCGGTGCGATTAAGGAAAATCCACCACAGGGCGTGATGTTATTAGAAAACGTTGCAAATTTATAGGAGTGAATCATGAACATCGAAGGAAATAAAAAAGAAATAGAAGCAATGGAACAATTTCATAAAGGAAACAGGCAGGAAGGATTACGATTACAAGAAGAATTTGCTGCAGCTTTCAGGGAAGAATATAAAGATAAGGATCATTGTCCTTGCAAGAAGGCGTGTCGTTATCATGGAAATTGTAAGGAATGTGTTGCGATTCACAGAGCACATCAAGAACATGTTCCAAATTGTATGAGACCGATCATTAATGCAAAGATAAAGCTGTTATCTGAATTGACAGAGCATACGATTGCCAATGAAATAGAGGCACCTCATGAGATATTGAGAAAAGAATATCAGTCAGTAGAAACGGATTAATTGATATATTTTTGTATATAAGTAAGATACTCTTGTTATAGAATTCCGTAAATGCTATACTGAAAGTGTAGAAAAAAGAACCGTGTGAAATGATCATTCTGTTTTTACACGGTTTATTTTATAAATAATAGTTAGGCGAAACTAACAAGAAAGGAGAGTTAGATAAATGGAAACATTTCTTGGTATATTAATTCCTTTTGTTGGAACAACGCTCGGCGCAGCGTGTGTATTCTTTATGAAAAAATCATTTGGAAGATCCGTACAGCGTTCGCTTGCAGGATTTGCCGCAGGTGTGATGGTTGCCGCTTCCATCTGGAGTCTTTTGATTCCGGCGATCGAGCAATCGAAAGATATGGGAGTGTTCTCATTTTTTCCAGCGTTCGTTGGTTTTTGGATCGGTGTACTTTTTTACTTTTACTTGATCATCTGATACCGCATCTTCATGTTGGAAGTGATGAGGCAGAGGGCCCTAAAAGTAAGCTTAATAAAACTACGATGATGGTATTAGCAGTTACGTTGCATAATATTCCAGAAGGAATGGCAGTCGGTGTCATGTATGCAGGATTTATTGCAGGAAATGTGCAGATTACAGCAGCAAGCGCTCTTGCATTATCATTAGGAATTGCCATTCAGAATTTCCCAGAAGGAGCGATCATATCCATGCCGCTTAGAGCAGAAGGAGAAAATAAGAAAAGGGCATTTCTTGGAGGTGTACTATCTGGTGTGGTTGAACCTGTTGGGCAATACTGACAATGATCACTGCGCAGTTTATCATTCCGGTACTTCCTTATTTACTAAGCTTTGCAGCAGGAGCAATGCTTTATGTTGTGGTGGAAGAATTAATTCCAGAAATGTCGCAGGGAGAACATTCAAATATTGGTACAGTATTTTTTGTCAGTTGGATTTAGTTTGATGATGGTTCTGGATGTGGCACTTGGATAATGATCTCTAAAATTTTTGGAGACTATCAAAGAAATGTATGGAAAGATAAAAAGGAGATTAATTATGAAATTTTACGAAAGTGGTGACAATTCAAGCAGCATCAGAACCGCATCAATTAAGCATCTGCATAAATAAAAGCAAATTGCACACATAATATGATTCAAAGAATAAGTTCGAGTCATTTAAATCATGTGTGCGAGGTAAGAATGGTATTTATTATATTATAGAAGGAGACAATTACTATGAAAAAACAGGTGATCAATTCAAAAAAAGACAGTCATGGTAGGATGTGGGTTTGTTGGTTCAGCATCTGTATTTGCGCTTATGCAGAGTGGATTATTTACAGAGATTGTCCTAATCGATGCAGATAAGAATAAGGCAGAAGGAGAAGCCATGGATATCAGCCATGGAATTCCATTTACCAGTCCTATGAAAATATATGCTGGGGATTATGATGATGTTGCGGATGCTGCAATTGTGATCATATCAGCAGGTGCAGGACAAAAACCAGGAGAGACAAGACTTGACCTTGTTAAGAAAAATGTAGCAATCTTTAAGTCAATCATACCAGAAATAGCAAAGAGAAATTTTGCAGGAATTTTTGCTTGTAGTTGCGAATCCAGTTGACATTTTGACACAAGTAGCGATCAAATTATCAGGACTTCCAGAAAACAGAGTTATTGGGTCAGGAACTGTTTTAGATAGTGCCAGACTTAGATATGAGTTAGGAAAACATTTGTCTGTAGACAGTCGAAGTGTTCATGCATTTATCATTGGAGAACATGGTGATAGTGAAGTTGTTGCATGGTCATCTGTCAATGTATCAGGAGTTCCATTAAGCGAAATGTGTGAGATGCGTGGTCATTATAAACATAAAGAAAATACAGAAGAGATCGCAGCAGCAGTAAAGAATAGTGCGTATGAGATCATCAACAAAAACACGCAACCTATTATGGAATTGCGATGTCAGTAAAACGAATCTGTGAAGTGATCATGAGAGATGAAAAATCAATCCTTCCAGTATCTCATATGATGCATGGTGTTTATGACATTGATGCAGTTTCACTAAGTATGCCTGCGATTGTAGGGGCAAATGGAGTAGAATCCGATATTCCATTGAATTTAAATGGGGAGGAAGCATTGAAACTGAAGGAATCAGCGGATGCTTTGAAGAAGATTATAGATTCTATCGAATTATAAAGCTTGGATGAGAAAGTAAATATTAAAAATGCACAAAATCAATCGTAAATATTTGCGATTGATTTTTTCCGTTGTTACGGACTATAGTAATTTATTCTCGATCAGAAAAGATCGCATTAATATCGTATTTAAATTTATACTTTTGACACTTACATCATGTTATAATATCACTATATATTAAAAAGGGAGATTGATTTCTGATATTCAAGGCGGGATTAATGCAGGGATTCAGACAATCTGGTTTCACAGAGCACAAGATCTGACAGAAGATCCACAATCAAAACCCGATTATGAAATCAATAGTTTAAAATTTTTATTAAAGATGTTAAAATAAAGACAATAAAATTATTTATCTAAATTAAAATAAGGATTTTAGTACAATGAAGAAATTAAAAATAGCAGGAATCGTTCTGATTTTGTTTGTTTTGTATGTGATCATTGGAATGCTTGTACCATTTGTACATATGCAATCGGTAAGCAAAACAAATAAGTCAAAGATTCATACGGAAACGTTTTATTCAACATCAAACGAAAATGGATCAGACCGAGCAAAGATCGTCAGTGATAATCAGGAAGCACTTGATCTGCGGTTGGATATGATACGAAAAGCAAAGAAAGAGATCATTCTATCAACCTTTGATATCCGTGAAGGAAGCAGCAGTGATGATATTTTTTCAGAATTACTCAAAGCATCCAGACGAGGCGTCAAGATAAAGATTCTGGTTGATGGGCTTTATGGAACGATCCATATGACAGGAAAGGATATTTTTGCGGCAGTTGGAAGTGAGCCAAATGTTGAAATTCGTTTTTATAACACGCCAAATCTTTTGAAACCATGGACGATCAATGGATGTCTTCATGACAAATATATTGTGGCAGATCATAAGTATCTCTTAATGGGTGGCAGAAATATGTTTGATTATTTCCTTGGAACACACAAAGGAAAAAGCAAAGGTATAGACAGGGAGATTCTGATCGTCAATCAAGGATTAAAAGATCAAGGTGCAGTCGAACAGATCAGAAGATATTTTCAAAAAGTCTGGAACTTAGAAGTTTGCAAAACAAAATTTAGTACATGCTCAAAGAATAAAAAAGAGAAGGAAGTCAAGCGCCTTTTATCCCATGCAGAGAAAGTGAAAGTTCCAGATTATGATTATCAAAAGATTACAGTTCCAACGAAGAAAACAACACTGCTAACCAATCCGACAACAATTTATGGAAAAGAACCAGTTGTATTTGAAACGCTGAAGCAGTTGATGTTACAGGCAAAAAGCAAAGTTATCATTCATACACCATATGCAGTGTTTTCCAAAGAAATGTACGAAGGGATCGCACAGGTGAAACAACAGGTTCCGAACACAACAATGATCTTGAATTCAATCGCATCAGGAGATAATATTTGTGCATCAGCAGATTATCAAAAGAACCGATCAAAGATTTTAGGTACAGGAGTGTCACTGTATGAATATATGGGCAGACATTCCACACACGGAAAATCTCTGATAATTGATGATGATATAGCAGTGGTTGGTTCTTACAACTTTGATTGCAGAAGTACCTATGTAGACACAGAAACGATGCTTGTTGTACAAGGAAAGAGATCACAAACAGCTGGAAGAAGATTTTAGACAGAATTAAAAAGCGGATACTTTGAAAGTGAATCAAGATGGAAGTTATAC
>ENA-OQIP01000225-OQIP01000225.1-human-gut-metagenome-genome-assembly--contig:-NODE-225-length-11406-cov-3.727281_pt1 | contig 11406 bp, 13 predicted proteins | sample MGYA00242585_ERZ504750 | MGnify/ENA primary metagenome ERZ504750 (study PRJEB26092, sample SAMD00036441) | human gut metagenome | host: Homo sapiens | study: EMG produced TPA metagenomics assembly of...
CTATGTCGCACCAGTCATAGAAATATTCCCGGTGCTTGCGGTACAGTGGGAGAAATTCTTTGTATAATTCATAAAATTCAAACAATCCCGGTAGATGATAATACGCTTTCATTTTTGACTCCTTATTTTTAATCCGTACCTAGACTCTCAACAGACTCTAGTATACTTCTCCCAAATGTAAGTGTAAAAATCCCGGAGCGTATTGCATTGCTTTGATAGCATATCAATATCACGCTCCCGGGGTTTCTATTTACGCCTGATTTAGTTTAAGAAATTCTGTATGATAACTTCCTCTGCCTCTTCCTCTGTAAGTCCGAGTGTACGGAGCTTGAGAAGCTGCTCGTCGTTTATCCTGCCGATTGCTGCCTCATGGATGATAGCTGCATCGATATTTTTTGCCCTGATTTCAGGGATTGAACCTACCTCTGCATGATCCATGATGATAGAATCACATTGGATATGAGCCTGGCATTTGCTGTTGCCGATGGCATTCGGATGGAAGGTCTGGACTGAGTTTCCTTTTCCTACTGATCTGGAAACAATCTGTGCAGAGCTGTCCTCTCCGTTTAACTGTACCTCGATATTTGACTCCGCCTTCTGCTCTCCATCTGTCATGAGACGCTCTGTGACATAGAGCTTTGCGTCCTTTCCAAGCTCCACATTGGTCTCACGGACTGTAGAATCAACACCCTTTATCTGTGCTGTATCGAGAGTGAAAACAGAATTCTCACCCACAAATATATTTGTTACAGGGTTGAGCACTCTCGCACCTGTTCCGTTTCCCTCGCCGTAGTGCTTTTCCTCATATCGGACATTCGCATTTTTACCCACATGGAAGGTATGGATGCCGTCGTGTCTGCTCTCGTTGCAGCCGCTGTTGTGGATTCCGCAGCCTGCCACAATCCTTACATCTGCGCCATCCTCCACATAGAAATCGTTGTATACAAGGTCTGTCATGCCTGATTTACTGAGTACTACAGGGATATAGACAGCCTCTCCGTCCGTCTTTCCATCAATATAAATATCAATGCCGGGCTTGTCCGTCTTTTTCTTTATCTTGATGTGCTCGCTGTCTCCGTGGCAGATTGATGTGCCGTTTTCACGCAGATTAAAGGCACCGGTCTGACTGAATTTACTATCATTTATGACGTCCAATACGCCCTCTGTTACGTTGTCAAGCTTTACCATATTATGCTCTTCCCTCCAGTCTCTCTACGCATTTGTGACATTTCTGTACACCATTGAGATAAGGCAGCACCTCGTCCTTTGTGCCGATTTTCTTGATTTCTCCGCCATCAATTATCATGATGCGGTCTGCCATATTAATGATTTTCTCCTGATGTGAAATCACTATGAGGCTCTGCTTTTTCTCAGTATGGATTTCCTCAAATTTCTGTATGAGCATTGAAAAGCTCCACAGATCGATTCCAGCCTCCGGCTCGTCAAATATGCAAAGCGAATGCTCCTTGGCAAGCACTGATGCAATCTCAATTCTCTTCATCTCTCCACCTGAGAGTGTGCCGTCAATCTGGCGGTAAATGTAATCCTTTGCACAGAGTCCTACCGCGGTGAGAAGATCGCAGCACTCCTTGTCTGAAAGCTCATCCTTTGTGGCAAGCTTGAGCAGCTTCATGACTGTCATTCCCTTAAATCTCGGTGGCTGCTGGAATGCAAAGCCTATTCCCGCATTTGCCCTGTGATTGATGTCGAGCTCTGTGATATCCTGCCCGTCAAGTATAATCTTTCCGCTGTCCGGTGTCTGAATACCTATCAGGGTCTTTGCCAGAGTTGATTTTCCACCTCCGTTTGGTCCGGTAATGACAAGCATTTCTCCGTCCTCTACCTGAAATGATATATTGTTCAGAAGGCATTTCTTTCCGCCCTCATCATCTACGTTTAAAGTTAAATTTTCTGCTTTAAGCACGATTTTCACCTCATTTTTATTTATGATACAACATAAAATCCTTCTCTTGCTGTTCTTATTACTTTTTCCGTTTACCGTTCACATTCACACATTAGTATGCCCGGCAATGATTACAGTATAACATAATAGTAAACGTTTACAAGGTATAAACTCTCTGGTACTCGCTAAAATACATATTGTGGCTTTTTATAAAAAGTTTGCTTATCTACTAATTTCCCTTATCATTGAATACTCATTGCACAAAGTTCCGTCCTTCTGCCTTATAGCATTAAAATTTATACCTGTAATCCTAAATCCCATTTTCTCATAAAGTGCTCTCGCCCTGCTGTTGCCCTCGATAAAATCCAATTCCATCTGCAATATCTTCGGATTGTTTTCTGCTATTTTTATCATTTCTTGAAACATTCTTGTTCCAATTCCCTGATTCCAGAATTCGCTCAGCAAGCCGATTGCCACACTTGCCCTGTGTCCGGTTTTCACACGGTTATTCCACCAGACCATGCAATTTCCGGCAAGTTTTCCACCTACTTCACAAACTATCATTGCCTGTGCATCTGACGAATTGCAGTTATTGATGAAATCAATCTCCTGCTCGATGGTCTGTGTCTCACATTCTTCCGGTGTCCTAAGTAAGAAATCCGTTTCACCGGTTGACTTTTTCATGTACTCTATAAAAGCTTTGGCATCCTTTTCATTTGCACTTCGCAAAATGGCAGTTCTGCCATCTTTCAATTTAAATTCGATATCTTTTATTGTCATATTGTTTAGTACCAACTTCCTATTGTTTTTGTGTTTTATCTGTGATAAACTATCGGCAATTAATGGTAGTTGCAGCTTAGACAGAGCGAGACGAAAGTTTCCCTCTGTCTATTTTTTTTTTGTGCTTTTTACACGCATGAAGGCTTGTATACACTTCATGCCTTTTTCTATCGCAGCTATCAAGAGCCTATTGTAACGACTCGTTACAGCTATATTTATTTTACATAACAGGAGGATTTAAGAAAAATGCCAAAGAACAGATTACAGGAAACAGTTTTTACCATCATGATGGTGCTTGTCATGGTTTATGCCATGATATGCTACAATATTGCCCTTGAAACAGGCGGTATGAAGAACTTTGTTTTTAAGGCCGCATTAGGCGAATTTCCTATCATGATTGTTGCCGGTTTTATCCTTGATACGTTCATTGCCGGACCACTTGCCCAAAAATGTGCCTTCAAAATCGTCACACCAGGAAAGGACAGACCTATTGCTATAATCCTTGCAATTTCTGTCTTCTCAATCTGGTTCATGTGCCCTATGATGAGCTTTATCGCTACCATCCTTTTCAATGGTGGTTTTAATTCACAGATATTTGCGACATTCTGTGAGCTCGTCGTAAGAAACTTTCCAATGGCCTTCTTCTGGCAGCTCTTTGTAGCCGGACCACTTGTTAGATTCATCTTTGGAAAAATCTTCCGGGAGAACTAATTTAAATGTAAAAAATGTAAAACCAGGCACGATATCCTGCCCGGTTTACACTATCCATAATAACTGTTAAGCATCACACCTTGCATATTCACAAAAAGCTCATTGCAGGTGTCTTCTCGCTTCTTAGAAAGCTTCATAAAACGCTTTGTCTTAGAAAACTCCGTCTATAAAGCCCTTCATATCATCCTTAGACACAAGACCAATCTGCTGACCGGCAACCTGACCGCCCTTGATTGCAATAACTGCCGGAATATTCATTATACGATACTCTCTTGCCAGATCAGGATTCTCGTCCACATCAATATTGTAAAACTCCACATCTGTGATTTCATCAGAAAGCTGCTCCATTACCGGCGCAAGCATCTTGCATGGACCGCACCACTCTGCCGAAAAATCAACAATGATAGCCTTATTATTTTTAACCTGTTCAAATTCACTGCTATTAATCTTCTTTACCATAGTTGTTCTCCTTTCATCTGTCGAACGAAATATTTTCGTTGCACCCATACAGCAATAAAAAATAACTGCTATACTATAGTACACCGAATAAGAAATAACAATGCATCAGAAACTTATTATTCGATGTACTAGCACTACTATAATACATAAATCAGATTATGTCACATAAAAATATTGTAAACCGCAAAATTTATCATTTACCACGATTAAAGCTTTTTGTGCTCTGCCATGTAGGCCTCTATATCCTCCGTGGTTCTGATGATATCCTCCGACAGACACACTGCACCGTCCTCGGTGATAAGCACATCATCCTCAATCCTGATACCGATTTCCCATTCATCTATATACAGTCCCGGCTCATCACTGATGATTGCTCCCGGACGAAGCCTGCTGTTTGAGTCAACTGTCACGTCATGCACATCAATTCCCAGATGGTGTGACACGCCATGCATGTAATACTTAGAAATCTCTACAGAATTCTTTATAAGTCCAAGCTTCATAAGCCCGTCTGCAAGCACATCCTTACATACTTCATTTAATTCCTTTGTAGTCATTCCCGGCTTTGCAGCCTCGACAATCTTTCGGTTTGCGGCAAGCACAATATCATATACCTGTTTCTGGCGCTCGGTAAACCTGCCATTTACCGGATATGTTCTCGTAATATCCGAATTGTAGCCATCTATTCTGGCTCCAAGGTCAAGAAGCACCAGTGTTCCATCCTCCATCGTCTCACGATTTGTGTCATAATGAAGCATTGTTCCATTCATTCCGCTTCCGGCAATTGTAGGGAACGCTGTCCACTCTGCCCCACCGCGTCTTATGATATATTCAAAGTCTGCCTGTGCCTGATATTCTTTCATGCCCGGCTTTAAATTGGCCATCACATTGCAAAGTCCGTCCTTTGTGAGAGCGATTGCCTTTTTGGTGAGCTCAATCTCATCCTCATCCTTCTGCATACGCTCCTCAGCCACAAGCGGGAAAAGATTCTTCACAGCAACTCCCGGATAATCTGTCTTAAATTCATTGGCTTTTACCACATTGTAATCCGGCAAATCCACTTTCTGATGACGATACGTGTCAAAATATGCTGTGTATACATCCTCACGCGTCATTATCCTGTCCAGTGTGCTCTCAAGCTCATAAATATATTCTATCTCATCAATTCCTGATATTTCCTCGGCTTCCTCCATAGTCACCTTTCTGCCGTACCAGCGCTCCATCGTAGGGTCTGCCTCCTCTATGAAGAGCATTGTCTTAGCAGGCTCTACACATTTATCCAGGACAAGGACCATGTTGTCACGTCTAAGTCCGGTCAGATAGAAGAAATTGCGGTTAGCCTGTGCTGTGAATAAATCATACTCATCTGCACTCACATGGTGCTCGATGCCTGAGTACAATATTGCTATAGAATTGTCCTCCATCTTGTCTAAAATTCTTTGTCTTCTGCTTTCAAAATCCATTTTGCTGCCTCTTATTTCATATATTTTTTAAAAAGTGAACATTTCAACGTCAGTTTTTCATCAATGACATTCACTTTTATATTCGTATTAATCTAGTTATATTTATCATCTGCATTAATTTCTGACATATACCCAGCAGTTATAATGCCTGCCGGCAACGCAACAATTGCAATTCCAAACAATGAACTAATCATTGTAAGAATTTTTCCTATACCTGATGTAGCATAAATATCCCCATAACCAACTGTTGTCAATGACACGGTTGCCCAATAAATCGCATACAAAAAAACTATTAAAAGTATCTGGTTCGATATTAAACATTACAAGTGCCGTCACAAATATGTATCCCATAGCTAGAAAAGCAACTATTGTAAGACTATCCTTTTGCCTTTTAAATACCCTGACAAGTATATCAATATTTTTTGAATATCTAAAACTCTTAAAGACTCTAAACACCCTAAATGTTTTAATAAGTCTTGTTACTCTTAAAAGTTTAATTCCACTATTAATTATCATAAAAGAAGGTAATATGGATAGCAAATCAATTATAGCCATAGCTGTAAATGGATATTCAATATAAGAAACTTTTCCTTTACCAAGCTTATAATCTGCTGTAAATAGTCTTAACATATAATCACAAACAAATATTATTGTTGTAATCCAATCCATAACATTAAAAACACCATTCTGCTCCTTGAATGCTAATGGTACCAGACTAGCAATGATACACATCATCATAAAAATATCATATGCTTTACTTAACGAATCACCATCTTCACTTACTTCAATAATCTCATATATTCTTCTTCTCATTTTTCTTTATATACCATTCATTAAACTGTTTCGCTAATAATTTTATACTACTTACAGTTGTCACATGTTTATACATTTCATTCGGTTTTATCTTCATTCAGATGATAATCATATTAGCATTATCTCTGCAACATCTTTTATTTAATTCACTCCCTTCAAATAATTTTTCTTATCATTATTTTATAATAATACCACAATTCAAATAAAAAACACCCCAGAACCGAAGTTCTGAGGTGTAATATACTCTTGATATTCTCTTTAATCAATTATTTTTTCTATAGTGTCCTCTTCCTATAAACTCTATAATTCCATTATCTCTTAACATTTGTAATTGCTGTCTTATTTTATCTTTTATATGATGATTGTCCGGATGTTTTCCTGCAAGCATCTTCTCAAAACTATACATCTGCTCTAACGTAAAATCCCTGTCTTCAATTATATTAACACAATTCAACACGTCCAACATCCAGCCCCTTGTTTCCAACTTACTACCACGTAAAAATTCTGTTCTATGCACCTTTTCCATTATCTTTTTAACAGATATTTCCTTTTCATTTTGTACAATGTAAATTCTTCCTTCATTTGGAATCCTGTTCAATAAAATATTACAGCCCGTCCATCCTGCTCTTCTAGCAGTTTCTGCCAATGGCTTTCTCTTTTCTATTATATCCGGTGAAAAGAAATATTTTGGTACCATAACAAAATTTTCAATCTGTAGACTAATTTTATTATAGTGCATAAAGAAAAAATTTGGATTATTGATTGAGGTTATCCTCTCTATCATTGTATTATATGCACCATCATTTATCTTATTACTGATAGATGCGCTTTTACTTTTCAACTCATACTCTTCCTTACAGGATGGACAAAAGAAATCAGCAACTGGCCTGTTATTCTCAAAATGTGAAACATATTTATTTCCACAATATGGACAAAACATATTATTATTTACCCAGTCTTCAGTTATAACTCTTATTTTCTGTGCATTACTTGAATAATTATCAGCTTTTCTTCCATCCATCTGTAAATTCAAAATTATCACTCCAATACCGTTTGATATAATACACTATTAAAGCGTGTTCTTATCTTTTCAATGTTTTCTTTTAAAATTTCTATAAGAATACAACTTCTCTTTTTATTCAATGCAGCTACACCTACGGCTCCACTACCTGCAAACGAGTCTAATATTATTTCTCCCTCATATGTAACATATTCCAATATCTCTTCACAAAGTTGTACCGGTAACTCACTCTGATGTATTTTGTTTTTCCTGGCTACTGGTTGCACATCAAACATAGCAGGCAGCATGCCATTACATCCACTCATATAACATTTTTCCCCGGTTAAATCAGATTTTTTCTTATCAAATCTCATATTTCTAGCTTTTCCTTTGGAAAAAATCATTATATCCTGTGTATTCTTTGCCTTTCTCCCTGTATTGCTCACAAATGTTCCTTTTTTCCATGATACTTTCGAATAATAAACAAATCCGGCCGCTTTCGCATATTGCTTAATTTGATAAAGATACTCATAATTATTCTCATTCTCTGCCGGTAATACCTCAACCAAAAAGCATCCTGCTTTTAAAACTCTTGCTTTTTCCTTAAAATCATCAAGTGTATATCTAAAACAATCATATTCTGCAAAAGCCCTTGTTCCACCTTTATTTGATTTTTTATCTAGCCACGGATGATCTGTCAAAATACAATCAATGCTGTTATCTCCTAGCATAGATAAATCTCTGCCGTCTCCCTCAATTAATATACACTGTTCATCCTTATTGTCAATTGTACAATATACGCCTTTTGATATTCTTTCAAACCTAATACCTATTTTCTCATAAATACGAGCTCTAACTGTTTCCTTCGGTTTATCAGCATTTTGCTGGTATGCCTCATTTAATGAGAAGCTTTCATTATCCTTAAAACAATTAAATATCTTTTCTGCTAATGTCATTTCGCACTACCTCCTTAGATTTTGGATCTTGATCCTATCATAGGAGACGCTCAAATAAAAGTACTATTTTTATCTTTTACCTAAATATTTTATAAATATATTGCACCTATACTCTTTTCTTGCTATTATTAATTCGGTGCTACCCTATTCGGTAGGCGGTTAGTCCTTCAGCAGAGGGACTGTGACCCTCTGATTACATAGAAATCATCTCGTATGAAATCTCATAAAGGAGGGATGCCAATGTTGACTCTTGAAGGTCTCATTGCAGTTTTAAGCTTTGGCTTAACCTGCTTTGGGCTTGGATATACACTCGGTAATAAATCACAAAAAAAATAATCGCCCCCGGTCTGGTCAAACTGAGACGATTATTTTAATCAACTTATAAAACCGGGCTAACCGTCTATCGGTAGCACCTTTTATATATATATGATATCATGATATCTAATTTATGTCAAAATAATATTAATCTATTTCTCAATTTTCTTAATTGCACTGTCTTACACAAGACAGGATTTTCCGTGTTAGTTACCTGTACTATATTGGATTATCGCCCCTACTTTTTTACAGTTGCCCCACAAGAAAGCATTTTATTAGATTGTACGCATAATATCAGCATTTTTAAAATTTGTCAACTAAATTTGTGTGCTACTGTAAAAAATCGACCGATTTTCACGACTTTTTGCAAACATTCAGACATAAAGAAAACCCTTGAAAATACTGGATTTCCAAGGGTTTTGATGTTCTTTTGATATTCTTTGTAATTATCTCTTTGAGAGCGTTTTTAGAGCGTGAAAAGCCCATAAATTTGGGATTTGTGTCTGGTAGTGTTACATATCTGTTGTATGCATGGCACTACCCACAGATTCCCAGAACTACTCATCACTCTATCAAAGAAAGGACTATCATTATGAAAAAATACTTTGCTTACTACAACCAACACAAGAACGGAATTGACATTGCTTTTGACGACAATGTACTTCTGTTTATCTCATGTGCCGAAGCAGAAAAGAATCTCCATACTACGCCTAACTCTCAAAGCCTTATTGATAATCTTGCTATTGATGAGCCTCTTAAATATGCTGCACTGGCTCTTGATTGTGAGTTGCAGGACTGGGCTGATGCTATGGATACAAACTGGAATCCCTATTAAATTACTCTATAATCATTTATTTTTGAATGCAGGATTATTGGCAAGTTCCAATAATCCTTGCAATTTTTGTGGTTCCCTGATTATATCCGTCATCACACTAAACATCGCTGCATTACTTTTGCTTGCTTTTTCATTGCTTTCAAGAGCATTTTTTATGTTCAATCTGCATTATTTCAATTTTATGTTTATGCTCCTGCTCACATTTTTCAGTTTCAAGCTGATGTTTTTCTTTCAATGATTCAATATCCACTTCATGTTGCTTCATTAACTTTTCTATTTCATGCTTATTACTTTCTTGTAATGTTGCGATTTCTGCTTTGGCTTTTTTATTTGCTGTCAAATAAGAAATAATCCCTGTTATGATAGCTGGTACACATGAGACCCATAATGTATCTAATATTTCTTCCAATTCTTTTTACACCTCCAGTTCTTCAACACTCACCACATAAGTTTGTAGATTTAAACCATATCAATATTTATCTCATATCGTTAACAAATTTACTAAAGTTTATTTTATAGTTGCCTCTATTCTATTCTTCAATCGCAAAGGAATATCTTTTTCATCTTCCCACATAATTGTGTTAATCTGTGCAATATCAAAATGTAATTCAACGCCCTTTTTGCATAACTGAATTACTGTTTTTCCTAATCCCATTGCATATCCCTCTTCAAAATACGCCCCATTATTTCTATGTGTTAAGTCAACAACAACAAATCTACTCTTATTAATTCTACTTAATAACTCTGGCGTTATAAAGCCATTATGTTCAACTTCATCGATAAATATCGCATGATATCCAGCATCAAAAATCCCTTCTCGTATTGCTTCTCTTAATTTTAGAGTTTCACTTCCAAATCTCATTGCTACTAATGCATCTTTTCCATCATTATCTCTTTGTTGTAATTGATCTATCCTATCATAGCCTTTAGGGGTAATAGAAATCTCTCCATAATAACTATCCTTTCTTGAAACATCACCATTTATACAGTTTATTCCCTTAACATATCCTATTTCAAACAAATAAGATGTCATATAAAGCGCTTGCTTTACTAATTCTTTATCATCCACAGTTTCTCTATTGTCTGATTTAAACCTTCTAACAAACATACAACTTAGAAGTGATGGAATGTCCAGTTTAATTTCCTGTCCAACAAATTCTGTTAATTCATTTAATTTAAGCAAAATCATATCAACTTTTTGAGAAAAACTTTTTGGAAACCACAATGAAATAATATCCTGATCCATATGGACTGGCATTCCTGCAATATTATTACCATTTCTGAATTCCACTGTATATGTATCACACCATTCTTTTGATTTCGTAGAATAATACCTGTGTTCAACTCTCCCCTGCCGATTTCTGAATCCCTCATAAAACAAAAATGGTGCCAATTCATTATAATCTAATTCTTCATATGCATTATTCTCCATTGAATATTCATACCGTCCACAAACGGGACATTCATAAAAAAACTGCAATAGGATTATAACATACTTGCTTAAATATTCCTCTCTTACCGCATACCTGACACTGTTCCATAACATTCATAATTTCTCACCTTTAATAGATTATTAACCTATGCTTTCTTACAACTACTCAAATTATTTTATTAATTTGAATCATTCATCTGTTTCCTCAACAAGTATAATTCCAGATGATTGTTCTCTATTGTCAAAATTATTAATATAATATGCCAATATTTCCATTCTATTTTTTACTCTTTTGAATGAATGCCCACCTTTAGATATCAGCGCAAGCAATCTATACTCTTCTATTACAGTACCTGAATAACCGGAAAAAGCTTTCATTACGCTATCTGCTTTTGCTGAACTGAATGCTGACAATTTTTCATTTATCGCGTCTAATGCTTTTAATTGTTTTTACAATCAGTTTTAAAATCAACCAATCTCAGAACTATTAAAAGCAATAAAAATTTCATTGCTCTTGCATTACATGAAATATAATTTACAGGTATAGATTCATCATCAGCTATTTCATTTAATGTCTCAATCAAATAGTTTACACTTTTTATCGTATCATCATTTAAATCCTTACAACTATCTAGGAATTTCATGACTTCCTTGTCAGTCACGCCAAAACCTATTTGACCATCTATCAATCCTACAATACTATAGAAAACGCGATCAAACTGCTTCCTTTTATTTTGAAATG
>ENA-OQIP01000227-OQIP01000227.1-human-gut-metagenome-genome-assembly--contig:-NODE-227-length-11384-cov-1.699121_pt1 | contig 11384 bp, 10 predicted proteins | sample MGYA00242585_ERZ504750 | MGnify/ENA primary metagenome ERZ504750 (study PRJEB26092, sample SAMD00036441) | human gut metagenome | host: Homo sapiens | study: EMG produced TPA metagenomics assembly of...
TAGACGTTCAACAATGAGCGTCTATTTTTGTTTCAAAGTTAAATGGGGCTGAAACAGCCCGATGGGAATTGGAGATTTGACCCTCCCGGATTCTTCATGTCATGCCAGCCGTAATTTTTTCCATTGCCCCTGCACATTTTAGCAAAAATTCCCAGAAATTCCGTCGCCCACCATAATGCTTTTTACAGTTGTTATTATTGTCATAAGCGTACCTCCTGATATTATAAATCTCCACTGAAATCTACTTTTAAGTTGTTGGGAGTACATGACAGAGCTACATGAGAAAACACAAGCTAACAATCCTAACCATGACTATTTAATTTTAACACCTAGATAATATCACAACCCTGTAATTTCTTCAATAGCCCCAGAAAGGATGTGATACCACGAAGAAATCACCACCGCCGGAGCGTTCCCCTCCGGCTTCCAGACCGGAACCCGAAACCTACCATCAAACACAACATTCAGAAAGGACAGGTACATCTATATGGAATTAAAATTCGTTATCCCCAACATGGAAAAAACATTCGGCAACTTGGAGTTTGCCGGAGAAGACAAAACAGAACAGAGAAGAATCAACGGACGCATGGCGGTACTCTCTCGCAGCTTCAACCTTTATTCAGACGTACAGAGGGCGGATGATATTGTGGTTATCCTCCCTGCCGAAGCCGGAGAGAAACATTTTGACTTTGAGGAACGTGTGAAGCTCGTCAATCCCCGTATCACCGCAGAGGGCTATAAAATCGGCACAAGGGGCTTTACCAACTACATTTTGCACGCTGACGATATGGTAAAAGCGTAAGGAAAAGGAGGACATCAGACTATGAGATTAGCAAACGGAATCGTGATTGACAAGGAAGCAACATTCGGGGCATTGAAATTTTCTGCCCTCCGCCGTGAGGTTCACCTCCAGAATGAAGACGGCTCGGTATCAGAAGAAATCAAGGAGCGTACCTATGACTTAAAATCCAGAGGACAGGGGCGTATGATTCAGGTTTCTATCCCTGCCAGCGTGCCATTAAAGGAGTTCGATTACAACGCAGAGGTGGAACTTATCAATCCTGTGGCAGATACCGTGGCAACAGCTACTTTCAGGGGGCAGAGGTGGACTGGTACATCAAGGCAGAGGATATTGTCCTGAAAAAAAGGGGCTGCCATGAATCCGCAGCCACCGAAGAAAGACGCTCCCCCTGTAAAAATAACAGGAACATAAAAAAAACGAAAGGAGGATTGTTCTCATGAAACAGCTTTTCCCCCGTGGAAAACGTATCCGCCCCACGGATAAAGACCTTGTGTTCCATACTGCCCTTGCCGCCCTGTTCCCTGTCTTCCTGCTGGTTGTCCTGCTGTTTCATATCCGGCAGATTGCCGGAACCAACTGGCAGGAAGTGTCCCTTTCCCAGATAGCACAGGACATAAATATCCCTTACCTGTTATTCAGCATGGGCGTGGCAGGGCTGGTGTGTCTTACAGCAGTTCTTCTGTTCTGGCGATACCGCAGGGACGAAGTAAAGCAGCTCATCCACCGCCAAAAGCTGGCAAGGATGGTGTTGGAAAACAAGTGGTATGAATCGGAGCAGAGAAAGGAAGACGCTTTTTTCAAGGACTTGTCTTCCAGCCGTTCCAAAGAAACCATCACTTATTTTCCCAAAATCTACTACCGGATGAAACAGGGCTTGCTCCATATCCGTGTGGAAATCACCTTGGGGAAATATCAGGAGCAGCTCTTACACTTGGAGAAAAAGCTGGAAAGCGGCTTGTACTGTGAGCTGACGGATAAGGAATTAAAGGATTCCTATGTGGAGTACACCCTGCTTTATGATACCATTGCCAACCGTATTTCCATTGAGGATGTACAGGCAAAGGACGGCAGGCTTCGGCTTATGGAAAATGTCTGGTGGAGTATGATAAGCTCCCCCATATGCTCATTGCCGGAGGAACCGGCGGTGGAAAGACCTACTTTATCCTAACCCTTATTGAAGCCCTGCTCCGCACCAACGCCATCCTGTTCGTGTTAGACCCCCAAAAACGCCGACCTTGCGGATTTACAGGCGGTTATGCCGGATGTGTACTACAAAAAGGAGGATATGCTTTCCTGCATTGACCGTTTCTATGAGGAAATGATGAAACGCAGCGAAGACATGAAGCTCATGGAGAATTACCGGACAGGGGAAAACTACGCTTACTTGGGGCTTCCGGCAAATTTCCTTATCTTTGATGAATATGTGGCATTTATGGAAATGCTCGGCACAAAAGAAAACGCCGCTGTCCTCAACAGTTAAACAAATCGTTATGCTTGGGCGGCAGGCTGGCTTCTTCCTGATTCTCGCCTGCCAGCGTCCGGACGCAAAGTATCTGGGGGACGGAATCCGTGACCAGTTCAATTTCCGTGTGGCTCTGGGGCGGATGTCGGAAATGGGCTATGGGATGATGTTCGGGGAAACCACAAAGGACTTCTTCCTAAAGCAGATAAAGGGGCGTGGCTATGTGGATGTGGGAACTAGCGTTATCTCGGAGTTTTACACGCCCCTTGTACAAAAAGGACACGATTTCCTCAAAGAAATAAAAAAACTGACAGACAGCAGGCAGGGAGTGCAGGCGGCGTGCGAAGCGAAAGCCGCAGAAGCGGACTGACCTGCTGTGGCTGGTGTGCCGCAAGGCACGCCAGCATGAACCCCTCGTATCTAACAGAGGGGTACAAATCGACAGGCAACAACCAAACAACAGGGCAGAATCCCATGGTACACAAGGGATTTTCCCATATCCGGCGTGTGTCAACAAGGCTCTGAAAGTTGACATACGCTTTTTTAGACAGGAGGGATTTTCACTGAATGAAGAAACATGGGTACGGGACATCAAAGAAAAACGGGAAAGTTACGGTATCTCACAACAGAAACTTGCCCTAGCTGCCGGAATCACCCGTCCGTACCTGAGCGACATTGAAACAGGCAAGGCTCACCCGTCCGAAGTATTACAGGAAGCCATCACGGAAGCTCTGGAACGCTTCAACCCAGACGCTCCCCTTGAAATGCTCTTTGACTATGTGCGGATTCGCTTTCCCACTACGGATGTGAAGCATATCGTGGAAGACGTGCTGCGGCTAAAGCTCCCCTACTTTATCCATGAAGACTACGGCTTCTACTCTTACACAGAGCATTACTATCTGGGGGATATTTTCGTTCTGGTATCACCGGAACTGGAAAAAGGGGTGCTGCTGGAACTGAAAGGGCGTGGCTGCCGCCAGTTTGAAAGCTATCTGCTGGCACAGGAACGGAGCTGGTATGAGTTTTTCATGGATGTTCTCATGGAGGACGGCGTGATGAAGCGGCTTGACCTCGCCATCAATGACAAAACGGGAATCCTGAACATTCCCCATCTGACAGAGAAGTGCCGGAATGAGGAATGTATCTCGGTCTTCCGCAGCTTCAAAAGCTACCGCAGCGGCGAACTGGTACGGCGTGAGGAAAAAGAATGTATGGGGAACACCCTGTATATCGGCTCCCTCCAAAGTGAGGTGTACTTCTGCATTTACGAAAAGGACTATGAGCAGTACAAAAAGCATGATATTCCCATTGCGGACGCAGAGGTAAAGAACCGCTTTGAAATCCGGCTGAAAAATGAGCGTGCCTTTTACGCCATCCGTGACCTGTTAGAACATGACAATCCAGAACGGACAGCCTTTCAAATCATCAACCGCTATGTCCGGTTCGTGGACAGGGACGATACGAAACCCCGTTCTGACTGGCGTATCAGTGAGGAATGGGCGTGGTTCATTGGGGAACACAGGGGAAGCCTGAAACTGACAACCAAACCGGAACCCTATTCCTTTGAACGCACCCTGCACTGGCTCTCCCATCAGGTAGCACCCACGTTAAAGCTGGCTCTCCGTCTGGATAAGATGAACCACACCCAGATTGTCCATGACATCATCACCCATGCAAAGCTGACGGAGAAGCACGAAAAAATCCTGAAGCAGCAAGCCGCCGCTGCAAAAGAGGTGGTGCTTTAACGGCGGCAATTTTGGAACCTAAGAACTCTTACAGGAAAGAAAGGAGCTTTTATGAATTTCGGACAGAATCTTTACAACTGGTTTTTATCCAACGCCCAGTCCCTTGTGCTGCTGGCAATCGTGGTGATTGGACTGTACCTCGGATTTAAGAGGGAATTTTCCAAACTTATCGGCTTTTTAGTAGTTTCCCTTGTAGCGGTTGGTCTGGTTTTCAATGCGGACGGTGTAAAGGACATCTTACTGGAACTGTTCAATAAGATTATCGGTGCATAGGAAAAAGCCATATCACACTTCCGTTATGGAGCAAGCTCTGATTGCTTCATGGCGGAAGTCCACTAGGGGCTTGGGGAGCGTAACTCCCCAAAAACTTAACAGAGAAAGGACGTGATACAGATTGAGGAAATGAGAATCTACATCCTGAACACCACACGGTTTTACCATGAGGATTTTGAGGAGTACCCTGGGGCATGGTTTTCCTGTCCCGTGGATTTTGAGGAAGTCAAGGAACGTCTTGGCGTTCAGAGTGAGGAAGAAATCGAAATTGAAGACTATGAGCTGCCGTTTCCGTTGGAGGGCAACACAAGGCTCTGGGAAATCAACGCCCTTTGCCGGATGGTACAGGAAATGCAGGGAACGCCCCTCTATTATGAAATGGATGTGGTACAAAAGCGGTGGTTTTCCAGCTTTACGGAATTTATCGACCACAAAGACCAGATACGCTGCTATCCGGTTCAGGACGGGGAATCCCTCGCCCGTTATCTGGTGCAGGAGGTACAGATATTTGGAGAAGTACATCCAGACCTGTTGAACCATATCGACTACGCTTCCATTGGTCGGGAGCTGGAAACCAGCGAAAACTATCTGTTTACGGACAATGGTATCTTTTATTACCGCTAAAAGGAGGTGGAGGAACTTGGAAGAAATGCGGATTTACATTGCCAACTTAGGCAAATACAATGAGGGCGAACTGGTCGGGGCATGGTTCACGCCGCCTGTGGACTTTGAAGAAGTCAAGGAACGTATCGGTTTGAATGATGAATATGAGGAATACGCCATCCATGATTATGAGCTGCCCTTTGAGATTGACGAATATACCCCCATTGAGGAAGTCAACCGCCTGTGTGAAATGGTGGAGGACTTACCGGAGTACATTCAGGAGGAACTATCAGAGCTGCAATCCTACTTTGGCAGTATCGAAGAACTCTGTGAGCATGAAGACGATATTATCCTGCCATTCCGGCTGTGATGATATGGCGGATGTGGCTCGCTACTATCTGGAAGAAAGCGGACAGCTTGGAGAACTTCCGGCACACTTACAAAACTATATCGACTATGCAGCCTATGGGCGTGACATGGAATTGGAGGGAACCTTTGTTGTCACGAACCACGGCGTATATGAAATCTTACGGTAGACCCGTCTGTATCTCTTTCAGGAAATACAGGCGGTATTTTTTATTCAGGGGCGGCTCTTTTGCTGTCCCCATCTTTTAGAAAGGACGGACAACATGAAGAAAATACGAAGCTATACCAGTATCTGGTCGGTGGAAAAGGTACTCTATTCCATCAATGATTTTTAAGCTGCCATTCCCCATCACGTTCACACAGATGGCGTGGTTCGTGGTATCGGTGTTTGCAGTTATGCTCTTGGGGAACCTCCCTCCCCTTTCGTTCATTGACGGGGCATTTTTAAAATATTTCGGCGTACCCTTTGCCCTCACTTGGTTCATGTGCCAGAAGACCTTTGACGGGAAGAAGCCTTACGGCTTCCTGAAATCCGTACTGGCATATCTGGTACGCCCGAAACTGACCTATGCAGGAAAGCCCGTGAAGCTGGAAAAGGAATATCCGGCACAGCCCATCACGGCAGTAAGGAGTGATATTTATGGCATATCCGATTAAATATATCGAAAATAACCTTGTGTTCAACCATGACGGGGAGTGCTTCGCTTACTATGAGCTGCTTCCCTACAACTATTCCTTTTTAAGCCCTGAACAGAAATATCAGGTACACGATTCGTTCCGGCAGCTTATCGCCCAGAACAGGGACGGGAAGATTCACGCCCTGCAAATCAGCACCGAATCCAGCATACGGGCAGCACAGGAACGCTCCAAACAGGAAGTAACAGGCAAGTTAAAAGATATTGCCTGTGCAAAGATTGACGCACAGACCGAAGCCCTGATTTCCATGATAGGGGAAAATCAGGTGGACTACCGCTTTTTTATCGGCTTCAAGCTGCTTGTCAATGAGCAGGAAGTCACCATGAAGCAGTTTCGCAGGGAAGCAAAGACCGCCGTTTCCGATTTCCTCCACGAAGTCAACCACAAGCTCATGGGGGATTTTGTTTCCATGAGCAATGAGGAAATCTGGCGGTTTCAGAAGATGGAAAAACTGCTGGAAAGTAAAATCTCACGCCGCTTTAAAGTCCGGCGGCTTAACAAGGACGATTTTGGCTATCTGATTGAGCATTTATACGGGCAGACCGGAACCGCCTACGAAGATTATGAGTATTACCTGCCAAAGAAGCGGTTTCAGGAGGAAACGCTGGTGAAATACTATGACCTCATCAAACCCACCCGTTGTCTGATAGAGGAAAACCAGCGGTATCTGAAAATCGAACAGGAAGACGGGACAGTGTATGCCGCCTACTTTACCATCAACAGCATTGTAGGGGAACTGGACTTCCCATCCTCGGAAATCTTTTACTATCAGCAGCAGCAATTCACTTTTCCCATTGATACCTCTATGAATGTGGAGATTGTGACAAACCGGAAAGCCCTCTCCACGGTGCGGAACAAGAAAAAAGAGCTGAAAGATTTGGACAACCACGCATGGCAGAATGACAGTGAAACCAGTACAAACGTGGTGGACGCTTTAGACAGCGTAAATGAGCTGGAATCCACCTTAGACCAGAGCAAGGAATCTATGTATAAGCTGTCCTATGTGGTGCGTGTGACGGCTCCCGACTTGGAAGAACTGAAACGCCGCTGCAATGAGGTGAAAGATTTTTATGACGATTTGAACGTGAAGCTGGTTCGCCCCTTTGGAGATATGCTGGGGCTGCATGGGGAATTTCTCCCTGCCAGCAAGCGGTATCTGAACGATTACATCCAGTATGTCACCAGCGACTTCCTCGCTGGTCTTGGCTTCGGGGCAACCCAGATGTTGGGGGAACCGGAGGGCATTTATATCGGGTACAGCCTTGATACGGGAAGAAACGTGTACTTAAAGCCTGCCCTTGCCAGTCAAGGAGTAAAAGGCTCCGTCACTAACGCCCTTGCTGCCGCTTTTGTCGGCTCCCTCGGCGGTGGAAAATCATTCAGCAACAACATGATTGTCTATTATTCCGTATTATTTGGGGCACAGGCTCTCATTGTTGACCCGAAAGCAGAACGGGGACGGTGGAAAGAAACCCTGCCGGAAATCGCCCATGAAATCAATATCGTAAACCTGACTTCGGAGGAACAGAACAGGGGCTTACTTGACCCGTATGTGATTATGGAGAACCCAAAGGATTCCGAATCACTGGCAATCGACATCCTAACCTTTTTAACGGGCATTTCCAGCCGTGACGGAGAGAAGTTCCCTGTTCTTCGGAAAGCCATCCGTGCGGTAACAAACAGTGAGGAACGGGGGCTTTTCAAGGTGATTGAAGAACTTCGGGCGGAGGGAACCACCATCAGCACCAGCATAGCCGACCATATCGAATCCTTTACGGACTATGACTTTGCACACCTGCTCTTTTCGGATGGGGATGTCACACAGTCCATCAGCCTTGAAAAGCAGCTCAACATCATTCAGGTGGCGGATTTGGTGCTGCCGGATAAGGAAACCTCGTTTGAAGAATACACCACAATGGAGCTGCTTTCCGTGGCAATGCTCATTGTAATCAGCACCTTTGCCCTCGACTTCATCCACACCGACCGCAGCGTGTTTAAGATTGTGGATTTGGATGAAGCATGGAGCTTCTTACAGGTGGCACAGGGCAAGACCCTTTCCATGAAGCTGGTTCGTGCCGGACGTGCCATGAACGCAGGCGTTTACTTTGTCACCCAGAACACGGACGATTTGCTGGATGAAAAGCTGAAAAACAATCTGGGCTTGAAATTTGCGTTCCGTTCTACGGACATCAACGAAATCAGGAAGACCCTCGCCTTTTTCGGGGTGGATTCCGAAGATGAAAACAACCAGAAACGGCTCCGTGACTTGGAAAACGGACAGTGCCTTATCAGTGATTTGTACGGGCGTGTGGGAGTGATACAGTTCCATCCTATCTTTGAAGACCTGTTCCATGCCTTTGATACCAGACCGCCCGTAAGAAAAGAGGTGGAATGATGGTGATACATAGAACTTCCAACGGGCAGCAACTCCCTGTTCCCTATTCAGCCAAAAAAGGGGTTATCTTGGAAAAATAGCAGGAAAAGTGATTGGCAGGGTACTTCTGGCACTCCTGCTCATCCTCCTGCTGCTTGCAGTCTTCGGCACAGCCGCCCATGCTGCCGGACTGGTGGATGATACGGTGGACGCTGCCAACGAATACAGCAAATATCCTCTGGACAACTACCAGCTTGATTTTTATGTGGACAGCGGATGGGACTGGCTCCCGTGGAACTGGCTGGACGGTATCGGAAAACAGGTGATGTACGGGCTGTATGCCATCACAAATTTTTATCTGGACAATCAGCCTGTACCTTTCCAACGCCACGGGGTATCTGATTCAGGAAGCCTACTCGCTGGACTTCATTTCCTCTACGGCGGATTCCATTGGGAAAAAATATGCAGACCCTTGCAGGCGTTACCACAGGCGGCTTGTCCTCGGAGGGATTTTATATCGGGTTCCTGCTGATTCTCATTCTGGTGGTGGGGCTTTACGTTGCCTACACAGGGCTTATCAAACGGGAAACCACAAAAGCCATCCATGCCGTTGTCAATTTCGTGGTGGTGTTCGTGCTGTCCGCTGCCTTTATCGCCTATGCCCCTGATTATATCGGGAAAATCAATGAATTTTCCGCAGACATCAGCAATGCCAGCCTGACCCTTGGTACAAAGATTGTGCTGCCGAACTCGGAAAGTCAAGGAAAAGACAGCGTGGATTTGATACGGGACAGCCTGTTTTCCATTCAGGTCAAGCAGCCGTGGCTCCTGCTGCAATACGGCAACTCGGATATGGAAAGTATTGGGGCTGACCGTGTGGAACGCCTGCTCTCAACCAGCCCAAACGAAAACAAACGGGCAGGACAGGGAAGAAATCGTGGTGGTGGAAATCGAAGACAGGGAAAATACCAACCTTACCATCACAAAGACCATCAACCGCTTGGGAACCGTCTTCTTCCTGTTTATGTTCAATATCGGTATCTCCGTTTTTGTATTCCTGCTCACGGGGATAATGATTTTTTCACAGGTGCTTTTTATCATCTATGCCATGTTCCTGCCTGTGAGCTTCCTCCTTAGCATGGTTCCCTCTTTTGAGGGAATGTCAAAGCGTGCCATTACGAAACTGTTCAACACCATCCTTACCAGAGCCGGAATCACTCTGATTATCACGGTAGCGTTCAGCATTTCCACCATGCTCTACAACCTGTCTGGGGAATATCCGTTCTTCCTGACGGCGTTCTTGCAGATAGTGACCTTTGCCGGAATTTATTTCAAGCTGGGGGATTTGATGGGGATGTTCTCCTTACAGAGCGGCGATTCCCAAAGCATGGGAAGCCGTATCATGCGAAGACCCCGTATGCTCATGCACGCCCATATGCACCGTTTACAGCATAAGTTAGGACGTTCTGTGGCAGCTCTTGGGGCTGGAACGGCTGCCTACCACGCAGGAAAACAAGCTGGCTCAGACCAGAGAAGTGCTACCAACTCCGGTTCTTCCAAACGGACACAGGCAGACCACAGCAGACCAGACGGACAGGCAGCACCCGAAAAGGAATCCGCATGGAAACGGGCTGGCTCTGCGGTAGGTGCGGTGGCAGATACCAAAGATAAGATAGCCGATACTGCCGGACAGCTTCGGGAGCAGGCAAAGGATTTGCCTGTCAATGCAAAGTACGCCCTTTACCACGGGAAAACACAGGTATCAGAGGGAGTACGGGATTTTACTTCCAGCGTGACCCAGACCCGAACTGCCAGAGCCGAACAGCGAAACGCACAGGCAGAAAGCCGCAGACAGACCATTGCAGAACGCAGAGCAGAACTGGAACAGGCAAAACAACCGCAAAAGACAGCTTCCGAACCCCCCAAAGGGGCGGCTCCTGTCCATGAACGCCCTGTTACTACAAAGCAACCAGAAGATTTTCGACATCATGCAGATACCACTCATGCAGGAAAACCAGCCATGCAGCCAGCTTCCCCATCCATCAGGGAACGGGGACAGGTTTCTTATGGGGGAACTGTGGCGGAACGGGCTTCGGTTCCGGTGGTAAAAGCAGCTTCCATCCACCATGAACAAACACCGCCTGTAAGGACAGAACGCCAGATACTCCCTCCGATTTCCCCCAGACAAACCAGAGGAAAGACAAAAGACAACTCCAACCATCACCCTTGCTGCTCCCCGTCCGGCAAGACCTGTCCAAAACGATACGGCTCCTGTGATACCGGAAGTAAAAACGGGCTGCCCCCTGTGGTAAAAGAATCGAACTTTACCATCCGGCGTACCACAGCCAGAAAGGAGTGGACAAAAACGGTAAAAACGGCTGCCAAACAAAAGAAAGGGGAGAAACCATGAAGTTAAGACACCTTTTCTTTGCCTGTTCCGGCGTGTTCGTGATGATGTTCTCCCTGCTCCTTTTGGTGGTGATTGTCTTCTCGGATGAGGAAGACGGCGGAAGCGGCGGAAACCTTATCTATGGGGGCGTGAGCGTATCACAGGAAGTCCTCGCCCATAAACCTATGCTGGAAAAGTATGCAAAGGAATATGGCATAGAGGAATACTTAAATGTGCTGCTCGCCATCATTCAGGTGGAATCCGGCGGCACGCTGGAAGACGTTATGCAGTCCTCGGAATCTCTGGGGCTTCCCCCGAACTCCCTTAGTACAGAGGAATCCATCAAACAGGGCTGTAAATATTTCTCGGAACTGCTCGCAGCGGCAGAAACAAAGGGCTGTGACTTAAACAGCGTGATTCAATCCTATAATTACGGCGGCGGTTTCCTAGACTATGTGGCAGGACACGGAAAAAAATACACCTTTGAACTGGCAGAGAGCTTCGCAAGGGACAAATCCGGCGGAAAGAAAGTCACCTACACCAACCCTGTTGCGGTAGAGAAAAACGGAGGCTGGCGGTATTCCTACGGAAATATGTTCTATGTCCTCTTGGTATCGCAATACCTGACCGTGGCACAGTTTGATGATGAAACGGTGCAGGCTATCATGGAGGAA
>ENA-OQIP01000228-OQIP01000228.1-human-gut-metagenome-genome-assembly--contig:-NODE-228-length-11377-cov-1.395200_pt1 | contig 11377 bp, 16 predicted proteins | sample MGYA00242585_ERZ504750 | MGnify/ENA primary metagenome ERZ504750 (study PRJEB26092, sample SAMD00036441) | human gut metagenome | host: Homo sapiens | study: EMG produced TPA metagenomics assembly of...
GTATGGTAGATGCCAAAGGTGTTGTCCGGGGCGGGCATCTCCACCCGGGAGGCGCGGTCGTTCACCGCCCACATCATAGCGCCCATGGCGCCCAGCACCACCAGAATGATGAGCCATTTCACTGCATTGGGTAATTTTTTCATTCCGTTATCCTTTCCGTAGTCTCCATGCGGCACTTCTGCCGGGCAGCGCGCAGCAGCGCAGCGGCTTCAGCAGCTGAAAGCGCCTGCACCCACCCGGGGCGCTCCCCTGCGCCTGCGCCGGTGCTGCCTGCCTCAGCAAAGCCGGCCAGCGCCGTGTCGGTGCGGTCGTTCCAGCCGGCAAAACCCTCCGGCGCAATGTGCGCCCCAAGGCGGCAGTCCAGCACCGCCGTCTTGCCGGTAGGACGCCACGGTCTGCCCAGATACACGCTGCCCGCCGGGCAGTCCGAGACAAAATCGCAGTCCCAGAACACAAAGCCCAGCCCCTGTGCCGCACCGGAGGGTGCGGTGACCCAGCTGTGCGCAAGGCCGTTGTCCACCGTGCGCAGGGTGCAGTGCTCAAACAGGGCGTCTGCCCCGCCAAAGATAAAATCAATGTCTCCGGCAATTTCGCAGGCGTGGTAATACTGCGCGCTTGCCCGGCGGGGTGCCAGCCCGCGCGGGCCCAGAAAAACCGTCCTTCTCCCGCTCCTTCTCCGGCAGAGGGGCGCAGAACAAAGTATCCTGATTGCCCAGCAGCCGCACGCGGTCAAACGCCGCCCGGGCGCTGTCCACATAGGCTGCGACCGCCTGCCCGGCCTTTGCGCCGGGGCCTGCGTCGTTCTCGATGGTCATATCCTCCACCCGCAGCTTTTCGCCGCTGAAAAAGGCGGTATAGCTGCGGAAGGTGTGGGTGGGACGCCCGTCCGGGTGCGGCAGCTTGCCGCCATCGTTCCATACCAGCCGGGTGGCATCCATGCCCGCGCCCGCAAGGGTGATATCCTTTTTCTCACAAACCAGCTTTTCCCGGTAAATGCCCGGCGCGATGCGGATGACCGCAGGGCAGTCGTAGGGCACCGCCAGCACCGCCTCGGAAATGGTGGTAAACTGTCCGCTGCCGTCGGGTGCAACATTGATGGTAAGCATAAGCCGCCTCCTGCGCCCGGCACTGCCGGGCAAAAAAATATGCTTCCAGTATACCCCTCCTTCCCGCAAATTGCAACGGAAGCCTTTCGTTATGCCACAAACTTTCCCGCCAGCACAAAAGCCTTCACCCCTTGGGGACAGATTTTCCCCGACCGGGGGAAGCCTTTAAGCGGAGAATTGCTCATGATATGCAACGCCTGTTATCCGCTCTTTTCCAGCCGGAGCACGGCGGCGGTGATATCATCCGGGCGGCCGGTCTTTTGCGCGCGGATGCGGGCGGTCTGTACCAGCGTCTCCGCCAGCTTTTCCGGTGCGTCTCCTGCCGCCGCCGAAAGCTCCACCTGTTTTGCCACCCAGCCCGCGCCATCCACCAGTAAGCCGTCCGATACCAGCACTGCGTAATCCCCGGCGGTCAGGTGCACCACCCGGCTCTGTCCGTTCACCCCGCCCAGCACCCCCATGGGCAAAGTGGCTTCGCCCACAGCCCGCACCCGCCCGCCGTGCACCAGAAACCCCGGGGCGGCTCCGGCCTTGAACAGCCGCGCCGTGCCGGTGTATAAGTCCACGCTGATGAGATCCAGCGTTGCGCCGCTCTCGTCCTCGCTTTTCAGCGCCAGCGCCACGTTCACCAGCCGCGCCGCCAGCTCGGCGGTAAAGCCCGCCTTGAGCAGCCGGGCGGTCAGCTCTGCCGCCAGATTGCCATCCACCGCCGCCGGGCGTCCGGTGCCCATACCGTCACATAAAATCATCTGCGCCGCCGTAGGGCTGCAAAATTGCTGCACTGCATCGCCGGAAACCTCGCCCCGGGCGGCAGCGCTTGCCGCACCGAACACCGCCCGCAGCGCCGGTCTTTCGCTGAACAGCAGGGTGGTCATGCCCTTGCAGGAGAGCACCTGCGGCGGGTCGAAGTCCCGGCGGCAGATGCGTCCGGTCTCCTGCGCCAGCGCGGCCAGCTCGGGGGAAGAAAAGCGGGTACGGGGCAGGGTGATCGCCGCCCGTGTCCGGCCCAGGTCGTCCAGCGTGACAGCGCATTCCAGCGGCGGCGTGCCCAGGCTGGCAAAAAACGCGGCCACCCGCCCGGATTTGTAAGGCTCCGGGTTCCCGGGGCGGCCCAGCTGCTCACTGAGCACGCTCAGGGCATCGGCCATGGCGCTGTATTGCTCGGTCAGGGCGGTGCGCATGGCCTCAGCGTGGACGTGGGCTTCCTTCCGGCTCCGGTAGAGCGCAAAGGAGCGGTTTGCCGCCGCGCAGAGCGCCGCCGGGTGGATGCATCTGGACAGCTGGCCGGGCAGGTCGCTGGTCTGCAGATGGCCCTGCTGTTCCAGAATGGGCCGCAGGGCGTTCATCCCCTCCAGCGTGGCAGTGTATTCCTGCTTCCAGCAGGTTTCCCGCCGCCCGCAGTTGAAGCACAGGCTGTCGTGGGTGTTGTCGATGACCCAGCGGAAGTTCTCGCAGCGGCGGGGGAACGCGTCGTATACCTCGTTGACCGTCTCAGCCAGCGAGGAAAGGCTCTCGGCCACGGCTTCCAGCCGGGTGGCCGCCATCGAGAGCCGGGGCCGCTCCTCCTGCGGGGTCTCGCCGGGCGGCTCCTCCGGGCCAGCCGGAGTCAGCCATTGCCGGGGCAGGAAACAGACCACCCCCAGCCCGGCCCCCGCACTGAGCAGGGCGGAAAAGGCGTTGCCGGGCGGCTGAACGCAGAGCGCCCCGGTCACGCAGCCGCCCGCGTAGGCGGCAAGGGTCTCCACCGCCGTCCGGGTGCCAGCACCGCCGCCGCTGCCGTGGCACAGCCAAGCCCCGCTGCCGCCGGGGCAAGGGCGGGGTCTGCGGCGCAAAGAGCTGCCCCCAGCACCGCGCTGCCGCTCAGGGCGGCAAACTTCTGTGCCCGGCAGCACAGCGCCAGCTCTGCGGCGGCACACGCCAGCACCCGGGCGAAAACACCCCCACCGCACACTGCCCAGCGCCGCCGCCACAGCTGCGCCCACCAGCAGCGTGCCCATGCCCGGGCGCTCCGGGGCAAATCTACGCAGCCCAAAGCCGATGCCCGCCGCAAGCAGGGCGTCTGCCGCACTGTACAATAAAAAGGTCTGCCCCGCCGCTGCTGCCCAGCGCAAAGCACAGCGCCATGCCGGTCAATGTGCCGCAGCCCGCCAGCGCGGCGGGTACAAACTTTTGCGGCAGCAGCCAGCGGGCTGCCACGGCAGCGCCCAGCGCACACAGCTGACACAGGCTGCGCAGCGAGAGCGCACCCAGCCCGTGGAGCAGCAGCCCCAGCGCCGCCCCTGCCGCGCAGGGCGCAAAACAATCCTCTGCCAGCCCAAGGGTCAGCCCCAGCCCAAAGGGCATCAGCGCCCCGTACAGCACTGCCCAGCCGCCTGCAAAGCCGATGCCCACCGCTGCCAGCCGCCGCGCCGCCGGGCGCAGCATCGCCCGTGCCGCTAAGGGCGAAGGCTGCAAGCACCGCCCGTCCGAAGATAAAACACCCATCCGCTCTGTCATAAAAATCCCCCGCTTTCCGGCGGGGATTTTTGTTCTGTTCCCCGCACTGTCTGCATATACTGTAACGCGGGGCAGCGGCGCTTTTTGGCGCGGTGCATAGAACCGCCCCAAACCCGCCCAAAGACGCAAAAAAGCCCTGCGGCCGTCATTTTGCCGCAGGGCTTTGGGGGTATTTTCAACTGTTCAGCAGAAATAGCGGATCTCGCCAAAAAAGGACTGTCCATTTTTCGTATCACTTCCCCGCTGCGCGCTTCAATAACTGCCATAATGTTGCGCAGCACCCGGGGCGGGATCTGAGAGTTATTATTGCACAGGTAGCAGCCACCCGCCTTGGTGATCCAGATCTTGGTGGCGTTGCTGTTGGGTGCCCCCTGTGCAACGTGCACATGGATTGGCTCCAGCGGTTCGTTCTCATTGGCCCAGAAGTAGACCCAGTAGGAGCCAACCTTAAAAACCTGCGGCATTTTCCACGCCTCCTTCTTGGGAGAACTGCAAGATCAGATGCGCGGTGGACTCCACGATTTTCTGATACCGCGCGATCTCCTCCGGCGTGAAACCGTGCACCTCCTGCCAGTCATAGCCCGGCAGCCAGCACACTGCTGAGTGGAAACAATCTTCTGCATCCGGTTTTTCAAGGTACACCTTCACCCGGCCATCGGGCTTCATCTCGGAATGCACGATTTCGGTATCGTCGTCCAATGTCATAAACGGGTACATCATAGGTTCCACCTCCCAGATCACTGTACTTATATCACTTAACCGTTCAGCTTTGCAATGGCATCCTGCACGCGCTGCAGGGTCTTTTCGCGGCCCATCATGCAGGCAAGGTCGGTGCCGCCGCCGGGGGTGCGCTGCTTGCCGGAAAGGGCAATGCCCAGCGGGTAGAGCAGCCAGCCGTTCTTTTTGCCCAGCTCCTCTGCCTTGGCCTTGCAGGCATCGAACACGGCATCGCGGTTTGCAAAATCCAGAGCCTCATCGCTCAGCACCGGCAGCAGGGCTTCCAGTGCTTCTTTTGCAGTCTCCGGGGTGGTCTTTTGCTTTTTGTTGGCGTACAGGCTCACGTCGTACTCCGGCATGGCGTCAAAGAAATCCAGCTGCTCGGGGATCTCGCCCAGCACCTCGCACCGGGGCTGCAGGTTTGCGCACAGCAGCTTTTTGTCGATGGCGCTGTGCACGGCGCTGTCGATCCACGGCTCGGCCTTTTTCTGGAATTCCTCGGGGCTCAGGCGGCGGATATACTCCGCATTGATGGCGCGCAGCTTGAGGGGGTCGAAGATGGCGGGAGACTTGGAGATGCCCTCCGGGGACCAGATCTTGACCAGCTCCGGCAGGGAGAAGATCTCCTGCTCGGCGTACTCGCCGCGGGGGCTCCAGCCCAGCAGGCAGATATAGTTCAGCACCGCCTCGGTCAGGTAGCCCTTTGCCACCAGATCCTGATAGCTGGCATCGCCGTTGCGCTTGGACAGCTTGTTCTGGGCGTCCTTCATCACCGGCGGGCAGTGGATATAGGTGGGGATCTCCCAGCCAAAGGCCTGATACAGCAGGTTGTACTTGGGGGTGGAGGACAGATACTCGCTGCCGCGGATGACATGGGTAATGCCCATCAGGTGGTCGTCCACAACGTTGGCAAAGTTGTAGGTGGGCATTCCGTCGGTCTTGATGAGGATCTGGTCGTCCATCTCGCTGTTGTTCACCTCGATGTGGCCGTACACCACATCGTCAAAGCCGGTCACGCCCTCGCGGGGGATCTTCTGGCGGATGACGTAAGGCTCGCCTGCGGCAAGGCGCTTTTCCACTTCCTCCTTGGGCAGCTCTCGGCAGCAGCCGTCGTAGTGGGTCATCTCACCGGCAGCGCGCTGCTCGGCGTGCAGAGCCTCCAGCCGCTCCTCGGTGCAGAAGCAGTAATAGGCTTTGCCCTCTGCCACCAGCTGCTCGGCATACTGCTTGAACATGCCCATGCGCTCGCTCTGCACATAGGGGCCCACGGGGCCGCCGATATCCGGGCCCTCGTCCCACAGAAGGCCGGTCTCCCGCAGGGTGTTGTAGATGACATCCACAGCGCCCTCCACATAGCGGCCCTGATCGGTATCCTCAATGCGCAGGATGAAGGTGCCATCCTCGTGCTTGGCCATCAGGTAGGTGTACAGGGCAGTACGCAGGTTGCCAACGTGCATATAACCCGTGGGCGAGGGTGCAAAACGGGTGCGGACTTTATTGCTCGGCATAAAAAAACGCTCCTTTATATTTACAGGCAAAAAATTGCGGATAGCTACCTTTTAGTTTAATCGCTGTGCGCTGTTTTGTCAACGAATCGGCCGCAGATTTGGCAGAATGGGCGTTTGGAAGCAAAAGAAAAATCTTTTTGTCGAAACCGCGCGCAATCATTGACGAATGATTGGAAATTTTGTATACTGAGTGGGAGAGATGGCACAATTTTCCTTTGAAGGCTCTGAAGGAGAGATCAGGGCCGGGAGAAAATTGGAAAATGGCTGTCTGAGGTGTAAATGACAAAGGAGAAGAAAAAACTATGAAGAGTACCGGAATCGTCCGCGGCGTTGACGGCCTGGGCCGTATCGTCCTGCCCAAGGAGCTGCGCACCAGCATGAAGCTGGACAACGATGCCAAGCTGGAGATCTTTGTGGAGGGCGATGAGATCATCCTCAAAAATAACCGCCCCACCGGCAGCTGCGATTTCTGCGGCGAGGTGGACGATAATGCCATCCAGTATGCAGGCTACTGCATCTGCACCTCCTGCCGCAAGAAGATCGGCAGCATGAAAAAATAAAGCGGAGAAGGAGGGCAGCCCATGAGCCAGATGATCGACTTTACCCTGCCGTCCTGCCAGCCGGGGCGGACGCTCCACGCGTTCCGCTGTGTGCCGGAGGGAGAGGTGCGGGCGGTGCTGCAGCTCTCCCACGGGATGGTGGAGTTCATCGACCGCTATAAGCCGCTGGCCGAGAACCTGGCCGCCCGGGGCATCCTTGTCACCGGCAACGACCACCTGGGCCACGGCGGGTCCATCCGCACCAAAGAGGATTATGGCTACTTCGGCGAACCCGACGGCAACCGCGCCCTGCTGAGGATCTGCACGCTGTGACGACCCTGACAAAGCAGCTGTATCCCGGCGTGCCCTATTTCCTGCTGGGCCACAGCATGGGCTCGTTCTACGCGCGGCAGTACCTCTGTGAGTGGGGCGATAAGCTGGACGGTGCCATCATCATGGGCACCGGCTACCAGCCCAAAGCGCTGGTGCAGCTGGCCAGGACCATCTGCCGGGTGCTGGCCGTGTTCCATGGCTGGCACTACCGCAGCAAACTGGTGGCCAGACTTTCGTTTTTGGGGTACAACAAGGGGTTGGAGGGCCGCACAGCCCACGACTGGCTCAACCGTGACCCGGTGGAGGTGGACCGCTACCGCGCCGACGAGCGCTGTACCTTTATCTTTACCCTGAACGCCTATTACAGCATGTTCAGCGGCATCCTGCGGCTGTACGACCCGGCTCTTCTGGCCCGGGTGCCCAAGGATCTGCCCCTGCTGTTCCTGGCAGGCGATGCCGACCCGGTGGGCGAACAGGGCGCAGGCGTGAAGCGGGCGGTCAAGAGCCTGCTGGATGCCGGTGTGAAGAACATCGAGGTCAAGCTGTACCCCAGCGCCCGGCATGAGCTGCTGGTGGAGCTGAACCGCGAAGAGGTCTTTGCTGACATTGGTGACTGGCTGGAACGCCGGCTGTAAAAAACACGAACACACAAAAAACAGAACCGCCGCCCGGAAATTTCGGGCGGCGGTTCTTTGCACACACGATCAAAAAGGAGAATAGAGGAGAGTTTTTGTCAGAGCAGTGGGGGGCAGGGGGATTATTCGCCGCGGACGGCTGCGAAGCCTGCCTCCAGATCGGCGATGATGTCATCAATGTGCTCGGTGCCGATGGACAGGCGGATGGTGTTCTGGTAGATCTGCTGCTCGGCCAGCTCGGCATCGGTCAGCTGGCTGTGGGTGGTGGAGGCCGGGTGGATGACCAGGCTCTTCACGTCTGCAACGTTTGCCAGCAGGGAGAAGATCTTCAGGTTGTCAATGAACTTGAAGGCTTCCTCGCGGCCGCCCTTGATGTTGAAGGTGAAGATGGATGCGCCGCCGTTGGGGAAATACTTCTCGTACAGGGCGTGATCCGGGTGATCGGGCAGAGAGGGGTGGTTGACCTTTTCCACCTGAGGATGGTTTGCCAGGAATTCGACCACCTTCTTGGTGTTCTCCACATGGCGCTCGATGCGCAGGCTCAGGGTCTCGGTGCCCTGCAGCAGCAGGAATGCATTGAACGGGGAGATGGTGGCACCGGTATCGCGCAGCAGGATGGCGCGGATGTAGGTGACGAAGGCAGCAGGGCCTGCGGCATCGGCGAAGGAAACACCGTGGTAGCTGGGGTTGGGATCGGCGATATTGCCGAACTTGCCGCTGGCTTTCCAGTCAAATTTGCCGCCGTCCACGATGATGCCGCCCAGGGTGGTGCCATGGCCGCCGATGAACTTGGTGGCGGAGTGGACCACGATGTCTGCGCCGTGCTCGATGGGGCGGATCAGGTACGGGGTGCCGAAGGTGTTGTCGATGACCAGCGGCAGGCCGTGCTTGTGGGCAATGGCGGCAATGGCATCAATGTCGGGGATATCGCTGTTGGGGTTGCCCAGCGTCTCCAGATAGACGGCCTTGGTGTTGGGCTGGATGGCGTTCTCCACTTCGGCCAGATCGTGAGCGTTGACAAAGGTGGTAGTCACGCCGAACTGGGTCAGGGTGTGCTCCAGCAGGTTGTAGCTGCCGCCGTAGATGGTCTTTTGTGCCACGATGTGGTCACCGGCCTGTGCCAGCGCCTCGATGGTGTAGGTGATGGCGGCAGCGCCGGAAGCGGTGGCCAGAGCAGCCACGCCGCCCTCCAGAGCAGCGATGCGCTTCTCGAACACATCCTGCGTGGAGTTGGTCAGGCGGCCGTAGATGTTGCCTGCATCGGCCAGACCGAAACGGTCAGCGGCGTGCTGGCTGTTGCGGAACACATAGGAAGTGGTCTGGTAGATGGGCACGGCGCGGGAATCGGTTGCGGGATCGGCCTGCTCCTGGCCAACGTGAAGCTGCAGGGTCTCAAATTTATAGTTAGACATAGTAATTAACCTCTCTATCTGTACTTAAAGTATAATTCTGACGCATAAAAAATCCCGGTCACTGACACCATTTCAGTGCACCGGGCAAAATTCGGTTTAGCGCTTTGGCAGCTTTGCCATCACATTCGCACACACATTCGGTCTGCGAGGGCAATGCACAGCGCTCGGTCCTATATTCTGCCCGGGTGGTGTACATTCGCCCACAACGGAAGTTCGCGTGGAGCAGTTTTTTCCAGATCAGCGTCATTTTGGTGCCCTCCTTTCAACGATTTTCCCAATCCTCTACGAACCCGGGAACTTGACTTCAATTTCCCACTAGGTTGGTGGATTTGTTGTCTGGATTATATCCCTATTTACCTAGATTGTCAATAGGTTTATTGCAAAAAAGTTGGAAATTTTCCGCAGGGGTCTATTTTGCGAGGTTTTGCAGATCCCGCCCGCCATAAACAATACGAACGAGAGTTACGGTACGGGTGCTTTGATCGATCAGGTAGAACAGCAGAAAATCCTCCACGGTAAACCTGTGCATCCCCATGCTCTGCCACGGTTCCCAGTCCACAACAGGGTGCCGCCCGGGCAGGGCATCCAGTGAGCGAGCAGCCTTGCGGATGCGGTTGACCAGTTTTTGGGCGGTAGCTGGCTCTTTGAGCGAAAATGCGACATAGGAGTAGAGATCCCGCAGGTCGTCCAACGCCTGCGGTGCGTAGCGGACCGTATAAACGCTGCTCATATTCCAAACTCCTGATACAATGCGGCATCGACTTCATCGGCAGAAAAACTTTTGCCATTTTTGCAGAGAGGCGACTCCCTTTTGCAGCTCGGTATCCAACTCGGTACGGCTCATGCCACCCACAGCAGTGGGGGTGGCAGGGGGAAGATGCAGATCGAGCGGGAGCCCCCGGGTCAGGACGATCTGGCGGTAAAGCATCTGGATGGCGCTGGATGGGGTAATGCCCAGTTGAGCAAGGATATCCTCGGCGCTTTCTTTCAGGTTGGTATCAATGCGGGCATAGACGGCGGCGGTGTTAGCCATAACGATCACACTCCTTTTTTACAGTATAACGCAGATTGCTTGCAAATGCAATCGGTTGCAAGCAAAAATAAATGCGGTGTTTTGCGTTGACGGGAAAACGGGGATGCTGTATACTAAGTCTATTCTTTATTCTTGTAAAGGAGGGCGGGCAGATGAGCATTGGGCCAAGTATGCCGCTGCGGCTGGAAAAGCCGGAGGGCATCGATCTTGCACAGGCGGCGCGGTACTTCGGGGCCCGGGGCGGCGCAGACGCGGCCACCCAGGCACTGCTGGAAAAATGCGCCGTGCCGCTGCTGGCGGCGGCCACGCCCCGGGCAGTCTGGCTGGAGGCCGACCCCGACAGCCTGACAGCGGCGGGCATTCTGCGGGGGAAGATGTGGCAAAGCATCTGGAAGGCTGCACCGCCGCCCTGCTGCTGGCCGTGACGCTTGGCCCAGGTGTAGATGCCCAGATCCGCCGGGCCGGTGTGGGCGATATCGCCGCCGGTGTGGCATCGGATGCGCTGGGCTCCGCGCTGGCCGAACAGGCTGCGGAGGCCGCTGAGGCTGAGCTGCGCCAGTGGGCCGCCCGGCAGGGAAAGTATCTGACGGGGCGCTATTCCCCGGGCTACGGGGACTGGCCCCTTGCCGTGCAGCCGCTGTTGGCGGCAGCGCTGGACACCGCCCGCCGCGCCGGACTCTGTGTCACGGAAAACAACCTGATGACCCCCCGCAAGAGCGTGACGGCCATTCTGGGCCTCAGTGACCACCCGGTCAAGGGACATTTAGCGGGCTGCGGGCATTGTGTGCTCCGTACCCGGTGCGAATATCGAAAGAGAGGGAAGACCTGTGCAAGCGAGTGAACTGTTCCATCAGCCCAATACCATCCTGCTGGATGGCGGCATGGGCACCATGCTGCAGGCAGCCGGGATGAAGCTGGGGACCCGGCCGGAAGATTTGAACATTGAAAACCCGGAGCTCATCCGGAGCATCCATGCAAAATACGCGGCCGCTGGCAGCCGCGTCGTCAACGCCAATACCTTTGGCGCTTCGCCCCACAAGCTGGCCGACAGCAAGTACACGCTGGAAGAGGTCATCACGGCGGGCATTGCCAACTGCAAGCAGGCCGTGGCTCCGTATGGCGCGCTGGTCACGCTGGATGTGGGCCCGCTGGGCGAGCTGCTGGAACCCAGCGGGACGCTGGCCTTTGAGGACGCCGTGGCTGAGTATGGCCGTATCGTCCGGGCCGGTGTGGCCGCCGGGGCGGACATCCTCATTTTTGAGACATTCACCGACCTGTATGAAATGAAAGCGGCTCTGCTGGCCGCCAAGGAGAACAGTACCCTGCCCATCATGGCCAGCATGAGCTTTGAGGCCAATGGCCGCACCTTTACGGGCTGCACGGTGGAGAGCTTTGCGGCCACGGCCCGGGGCCTGGGGGCCAACGCCGTGGGCATCAACTGCCTCGCTGGGACCCAAAGAGATCTTCCCCATGGCCAAGCGGCTGGCGGAGGCCGTGCCCGGAGATTTCCCGGTCTTCGTCAAGCCCAACGCGGGCCTGCCCCGGGCCGACGGCAGCGGTTACGACATCACCCCGCAGCTTTACGCTATGCAGATGAA
>ENA-OQIP01000229-OQIP01000229.1-human-gut-metagenome-genome-assembly--contig:-NODE-229-length-11369-cov-2.858121_pt1 | contig 11369 bp, 16 predicted proteins | sample MGYA00242585_ERZ504750 | MGnify/ENA primary metagenome ERZ504750 (study PRJEB26092, sample SAMD00036441) | human gut metagenome | host: Homo sapiens | study: EMG produced TPA metagenomics assembly of...
AGGGAAACTACTGTTGGCACAGTAATATCTGTGATCCACGTGAGGGAGGACAGCTAGAGTTCGCGGCGGACCATTGACCTGTTGGTAACCAATCCACGTATATCAGAGTGGCCAATGCCGGGAACTGATACATCGGAACTCTTTCTGGATATCTTCAGAAACAATAAAATAAAAATTTGTTGTGATTTCTGTTAATTTACTATTGACAAAGGTCATTACATATCAGTTTCCAAAGGAACAGGCACGGATCAGCGATTTGTAAAAAAACGCTCTCAAAAATGCGGAGTTGCCACCTGATTCTTTTAAATATTTGTTTTTCTTTTATTTCTGTCACATACACGTAAGCCTACCTACAAATCAAAATTTTCGAAATCTCTGATATCTCTGTTCCACCAGTTCTTCTGGTGTCATCTTATCATATTTCTCAATAAATCCAAGGATCATTGCTTTCATTTGCTCAGAAATATCCAAAATATTGTCAATGCTTGCAGGCTCTGGCTCTTCGATCACCTGCTCAATCACACCTAATTCTTTTAGATCGTTCGCGGTGATCTTCATAACTTTAGCAGCTTCGGAAGCCCTATTCCCATCTTTCCAAAGAATCGCTGCAAATCCTTCTGGAGACAGTACAGAATATGTAGAATTTTCCATACTCCATACTTCATTTCCAACAGCCATAGCCAAGGCTCCACCACTTCCTCCTTCTCCGATCATGATAGAAAGAATTGGTACTTTGATGTTTGACATCTCAAATAAGTTTCTTGCGATTGCCTCTCCGACTCCACCTTCTTCTGCCTCTAATCCGCAGAATGCTCCTGGTGTGTCTACAAAGAGAATGATCGGACGATGAAATTTCTCTGCCTGTTTCATCAGTCTTAGGGATTTTCTGTATCCTTCTGGTGATGGCATTCCAAAATTTCGTTTGATATTTTCTTTGGTTGAGCGTCCTTTTTGCTGTCCGATGACTGTCACTGGTCTTCCTCCAATAGAGGCTAATCCACCAACGATCGCTTTGTCATCTCCAAAATAACGGTCTCCGTGTAAGGACATATATCGTTCAAAAATCGTAGAAATATAATCAAGACTTGTTGGGCGTTCTGCGGATCTTGAGATCTGCACTCTCTCCCATGGTGTATAATTACTGCTCATATTCACAACTCCTTATGATCGTTACCAGCACTTTTCTTAATTTTTTGCGCTCTACGATCTTATCTACAAATCCATGTTCTAACAAAAATTCTGCTCTCTGAAATCCTTCTGGTAACTTCTGTCCGATCGTCTGTTCAATAACTCTCGGTCCCGCAAATCCGATCAATGCTCCTGGTTCTGCTAAGATAACATCTCCAAGCATTGCAAAACTTGCTGTAACACCTCCAGTTGTAGGATCTGTTAATACTGTGATATATAATAATCCTGCTTCATCATGGCGTTTCAATGCTGCGGATATTTTTGCCATCTGCATCAGAGATACGATTCCTTCCTGCATTCTAGCTCCACCAGAGCATGTAAAAATGATGATCGGTAATCTCATCTGTGTTGCACGTTCAACTGCTCGTGTGATCTTCTCACCAACAACTTCTCCCATGCTTCCCATCATGAAATCTGCTCCCATGACTGCGATCACAACATCTTTTCCAAGAATCTTTCCTTTTCCTGTGATGACCGCTTCGTCAAGATTCGTTACGGAGCGCTGGCGTTCCAATTTATTCTTATATCCTGGGAAGTTCAGTGGATCACTTGTATCCATCTTTGCATCCCATTCTTCAAAAGTATCTTTATCTAATACCATGGCAATTCTTGTCTTTGGACGGATTCTAAAGTAATTGCCACAGACTGGACATACATAATCATTTTCGATCAAATCCTCATTGTATACAGGCTTTCCGCAACAGTTACACTTCTGGAATAATCCTTCTGGTGCCTGAAATTCAAGGAGCGTGTCCTTTGCTTTTCGTACACGCTCTGCCTGTTTGATCTCCTGAGGTGATAATGTCCTTTTCTTAAACATATCTTTTAATGACATGATACTCACCTTAACTTTCTTTATTCAGTTTCATTTTCAGACTGATGTTTCTTCTGAAAACGTTCAATAAATCCTGTATCAACATTGCCTTCGATAAAATCTTCATCATTGATGATCTCATACTGATAGTCAATGTTCGTCTTCACGCCTTCTAATACAAGTTCTCCCAATGCATTACGGAGTTTGCGAAGTGCCAACTTACGATTTTTATCATATACGATCAGTTTTGCGATCATAGAATCATAGTATGGTGGAATCTGATATCCTGCGAATAATGCAGAATCAATTCTCACTCCTTTTCCTCCTGGAAAATGTACATTTGTTACAGTTCCTGGACTTGGACGGAAGTCATGTTCTGTGTCTTCCGCATTGATTCTCACTTCGATTGCATGTCCATGAACATGTACATCTTCCTGTGTATAAGTCAGATGTTTTCCTGCGGCGATACGGATCTGTTCACGGATCAGATCGATTCCTGTAACCCATTCAGTCACTGGATGCTCTACCTGAATTCTTGTGTTCATCTCAATAAAATAGAAATCTCCATGTTTGTCACGTAAGAATTCAATCGTTCCTGCACTGTAGTATTCTGCTGCTTTTGCTGCTTTGACTGCGATCTCACCCATCTTCTTTCGCTGTTCGTCACTGATCGCAGGGGATGGTGATTCTTCGATCAGTTTCTGATGTCTTCTCTGAATAGAACAGTCTCTTTCTCCAAGATGAATCGTATTTCCGTATTTATCAGCAAGAATCTGGAATTCGATATGGCGTGGATCTTCGATATATTTTTCAATATACATCGTTCCGTCGCCAAATGCATTCTCTGCCTCTAACTTCGCTGTCTCAAAAGTATGTACGAAGTCTTCAGAGTCATAGCAGACACGCATTCCCTTTCCACCACCTCCTGCGGAAGCTTTGATCATAACTGGGTATCCCATGTCATCTGCGATCTTCTGCCCTGCTTCTGCCTCATAAACGGCATCTTTTGTACCAGGAACTACTGGAACTCCAGCATCCATCATTGTCTTTCTTGCTGCGGATTTGTTACCCATGCGGTCAATGATTTCTGCGGATGGTCCAATAAATGTGATATTGCATTTTTCACACATTCTTACAAATTTGCTATTCTCAGACAAAAATCCGAATCCCGGATGAATTGCATCCGCTCCGACTGCCATTGCAGCCCCAAGTACACGTTCCATGTCAAGATAACTGTCTTTGGCAGGTGCTGGTCCGATACAGATCGTCTGGTCTGCCAGCTGGGCATGGAGTGCATCTTTATCCGCTTCAGAACAGATTGCTACGGACATGATATCCATCTCACGGCACGCACGGATGATACGCACTGCGATCTCTCCTCTGTTTGCAATTAAAATCTTCTTAAACATTTAAGAAACCCTCTCTTATCCAATCATAAATGTAATCTCTGCAGATGCCACTTTCTTACCATCTACAGTTGCTGTTCCCTGTGCAACACCGACTGGTCCTTTGACTTTGATCATCTCAACTTCTAATGTCAGCACATCTCCTGGAACAACCTTTCCTCTGAATTTTGCTTTGTTGACTCCACCTAAGAATGCAATCTTTCCTTTGTACTCATCTGCAGAAAGTGCACATACAGCTCCAGTCTGTGCTAATGCTTCAATGATCAGTACCCCAGGCATCACTGGTTCCTGTGGAAAATGTCCTGCAAAAAATGGTTCATTATATGTCACACATTTTTACCAACGATACGTTTCCTTCTTCCATCTCCTCAATACGGTCCACTAATAAAAATGGACTTCTGTGAGGGATCGTATTCATAATATCTTTAATATCCATTACCATAATAAATATTCTGCCTTTCTTACTGGATGACCATTAATGGCTGTCCATATTCAACCATCTCACCATTCTCAACTAAAATAGCTGCAACTGTTCCATCATATTCACTTTCCACTTCATTCATCAGTTTCATTGCTTCAACGATTCCGATTACCTGTCCTTTTTTGACTTTGTCACCGACAGATACAAATGGCTCAGCTCCTTCTGATGGTGCTACATAAAATGTACCAACAAGTGGGGCTTTGATCTCATCTCCATAGAGAAGCTCTTCTGGCTGTTCTTCATTCTGTTCTGGCATGATCGCGGCACTCTGTACTGGTACTCCTGCAACAGATGCATCAACTGTTGCGATCTTTGCCTTTTTCTTAGCGATTCTGATTGAAAATTCTTCGTTATTATATTCAAATTCATCGACATTTGCAGAAGATACTGCAGCGATCAATTCTTTCATTTCTTTAACTTCCATGTCAGTCTCCTTCTAAATTAATCCTCAAATTTCTTCACAAGAAGTGTTGCGTTATGTCCTCCAAATCCAAGAGAATTGCTCATAACGTAATTTACCTTGCGATCTGTTACTGGTTCTAATGTATAATCAAGATCACATTCTTCATCTGGAACCTTTAATCCTACGGTTGGGTGAATATAATCTTCTTCAATTGATTTAACACATGTGATAAATTCAATCGCACCAGCTGCTCCAAGTCCATGACCGATCATAGATTTTGTAGAGCTGATCTTCACATCATATGCATGTTCTCCTAATGCTTTCTTGATTGCTTTTGTCTCAAATAAGTCATTTGCATGAGTACTTGTTCCATGCGCATTGATATAATCAACTTTATCTGGTGTGATTCCTGCTTCATCCATTGCAAATACCATAGCTCTTGCTGCACCTTCTCCATCTTCACATGGGGATGTGATATGGAATGCATCACTTGTTGCACCATATCCGACAACTTCTGCTAAAATATCTGCTCCTCTTGCCTGTGCATGTTCAAGGCTTTCTAAAACACGATTCCTGATCCTTCTCCAATGACAAATCCATCTCTCTCTTTGTCAAATGGAATAGATGCTCTCTTCGGATCATCAGATCCACTTAAAGCTGTTAACGCTGCAAATCCACCAACTGCAACTTCTGATACTGCAGCTTCTGTTCCACCGGCTACCATTACATCAGCTTCTCCAACCTGAATGGATCTATATGCTTCACCAATAGACTGCGTTCCTGTCGCACATGCTGTAACAACGTTGATACTCTTTCCGCGAAGGCCAAATGCAATAGAAACATTTCCTGCAGCCATGTTAGAGATCATCATTGGAACTGCTAATGGTTTCACTCTGTTCGGACCCTTTTTATCTAATGTTCTTGTTGTTGTTTCGATCATCTGAAGGCTTCCAACTCCACATCCAACAGATACACCAATTCTTGTTGTATCTTCTTTCTCAAGATCAAGTCCCGCATCTTCGATTGCTTCTTTTGTTGCAGCTACAGCATACTGTGAAAATAATTCCATACGTCTTGCTGCTTTTGGTGACATATAATCTTTGGCGTTGAAACCTTTGACTTCTGCAGCCAGATGAGCTTTGTATTCTGTTGCATCAAAATATGTAATTGGTGCAAATCCGATCTTCTGCTCTTTGATTCCATTCCAAAATTCTTCCACGCTGTTTCCGATCGGTGTGATCGCACCCATACCAGTTACAACGACACGTTTCATGCTCTTCATATAAAATCTCCTTTACATTCCCATTCCACCGTCAACACTGATCGTCTGACCTGTAATATATGATGCCTTGTCAGATGCTAAGAAAGCAACTGTCTCTGCAATATCTTTTGTCTGTCCCATTCTCTTTAATGGAATGCTTCCTAATAAATTCTCTTTCACATCTTCTGACAGTACATCCGTCATCTCTGTCTCAATAAATCCTGGAGCGATCGCATTGACCGTGATTCCTCTGGAACCTAATTCTCTTGCCAGAGATTTTGTCATACCAATGATTCCTGCTTTTGATGCACAGTAATTGACCTGTCCTGCATTACCCATAACTCCAGATACAGAAGACATATTAATGATATGTCCGGATCTCTGTTTTAACATGATTCTTGAAACATATTTCATGCAGTTAAAAGCACCTTTTAAGTTTACTTCAATGACTTTATCAAATTCTTCTTCACTCATCTTCATGATCAGGTTATCTTTTGTGATTCCGGCGTTATTCACCAGAATATCAATAGACCCAAATTCTTTCTTTACAGAAGTGATCATCTCTTTCGCCACATCAAAATCGGATACATCTCCCTGATATGCTTTTGCTGTTCCCCCAGCTGCTATGATCTCTTCTACAACTGCCTCCGCTTTATCTTTGGAACCACAGTAATTTACGATCACAGTTGCTCCATATCCTGCAAGAGTCAGTGCCGTTTCTCTTCCGATCCCGCGGCTTGCACCTGTTACGATTGCAACTTTTCCACTTAACATGATTACATGATCTCCTTTAATTCTCTAATCTTCTACTTTCGCAATATTGATCGCTTTGACATTACGATCGATCTTGCGCATAAATCCACATAATGTTCTTCCTGGTCCGATCTCTACAAATGTATCTGCACCATCAGCGATCATCTTCTCAATAGATTGTTCCCAGCATACAGAAGAATAAACCTGTCTTCCAAGCAATTCCTTAACTTCATCTTTACTGTGATAAATTCTGCTGTTGTATTGGATACGTATGGAACTGTTGGATCATCCACTTCAACATCTGCTAATACATCAAGCAATTTCTCTCCAGCTGGTTTTAACATTGGAGAATGAAATGGTCCACTGACCTTCAGTGGCAGAACTCTCTTAGCTCCTGCTTCTTTCAACGCTTCTCCAGCTTCTGCAACCGCTTTTGATTCTCCTGAAATAACAATCTGTCCAGGACAGTTATAGTTTGCGATCGTAACGATTCCTTCAACGTCTGGTAAAACTGCTTCGATCGCTTCTTTCTTCATTCCAAGAACCGCTGACATCGCACCCTCTCCTGCTGGAACAGTATCCTGCATAAGAATTCCTCTCTGCCTTACGACTTTCACTGCATCTTCAAAGCTCATCACATCAGATGCTACAAGTGCACAGTATTCTCCAAGACTTAATCCCGCTGTCAGATCAGGCTTTAATCCCATTTCTTCGATCTTCTTTAAGATTGCAACACTTGCAGTTACCATCGCTGCCTGTGTATACTCTGTAATATTGATATCTTCATTCTCTTCAAAACAAAGTTTCTTTACATCAATATCCAGAACTTCATTCGCCTTGTCGAAAATCTCCTTGCTGCATGCAAAAGAATCATAAAAATCCTTTCCCATTCCAACATATTGCGCTCCCTGTCCCGGAAACATAAATACGATCTTACCCATTATCTTTACCTCGTTGATCTATAAAATAATCTATAATTAGTTTGATGTTCAAAATATTTTCTTCAAAAAATTGACTTATAACAGGAATGTTATAAGCCAATCTTACAATTTCTTTAGTCTTCTACACCTTTGTCTTTTAAGTAGTTGATAACATCACCAACTGTGTTTAATTCTGCAAGATCATCAGATGGAATCTCAACATCATATTCTTCTTCTAATGCCATAACTAATTCAAATAAATCTAATGAATCAGCATCCAGATCTTCTTTAAAAGATGCTTCTAAAGTAACTTCATCTTCGCTTACACCTAACTGATCTGCAATGATCTCTTTCATCTTCTCTAACATAATGATTCTCCTTCACACTCTAATTAGTTTGATTCTCAAAGTATACATTCTTCAACTGTCTTCTGTCAAGTTTTCTTGTAAATTTACTTTTATATTATACGAAACTATACGTGATTATGCAAGCCTATCCTTGCCATTCTATGCATCTTTTATGAAACATTTTCATATTATTCTGTATACTATATACTCCATAAAACACTTCACAAAATTACCACATTTTTAACACAAACTGTTCAGACTTTTATCACAGTTTGATTTGTTTTTCTTCATATAATGATGAGAGTTATCGCAAAAAGGAGGACAATATTTTGATAGAAGTAAAACATCTTACCAAAAAATATGGCACACATCTCGCTGTAGATGATCTGTCATTTACCATTGAAAAAGGGCGAATCTATGGATTTTTGGGTCCAAATGGAGCCGGTAAATCTACAACTATGAATATTATGACTGGATATATCGGTGCGTCGAGTGGAGAGGTTATCATCAATGGTCACAATATTCTGGAAGAACCTGAGAAAGCAAAAAAATGTATCGGATATCTTCCAGAGATCCCACCTTTATATCTTGATATGACAGTATCCGAATATCTGTATTTTGCTGCTGAATTAAAAAAAATTCCGAAAGCTGACCGCAATGCACAGGTTATAAAAGTTATGGAACTGATCAAACTTGTTGATATGAAAGACCGATTGATCAAAAACCTTTCCAAAGGTTATCGCCAGAGAACAGGTCTTGCCGCTGCAATTCTTGATTTCCCGGATATTATCATCTTGGATGAACCGACCGTTGGTCTCGATCCAAAGCAGATTATCGAAATCCGTGAACTGATCCGTACACTTGCTAAGGACCATACGGTGATCTTAAGTTCTCATATTCTTGCTGAAGTTCAGGAAATCTGTGACGATATCCTGATCATTTCCAAAGGAAAATTGATCGCTGAGGGAAGCCCTGATGAATTAGAAGAATTAACACACGGAAAAGAAACCATTGAGCTTACGATCCTGGCGGATGAAACTTCCGTAAAACAGGTTCTTTCTGATTTTTCTGATATTGATGATGTCAACTGGCTTGATGTAAGTAAAGATAGCTGCCATATCCAGATCAATACAAACAAAGATTCACAGGAAATCTGTGCTGATCTTTCTCTTAAATTTGCACAGAAAAAAATGCCTGTGACACAGATGTTTGTAAACAAGGCTACTCTTGAAGATATTTTCCTGGAATTAACCGAAGATGTAATGGAGGTGACAAATAATGCTTGCTATCTATAAAAGGGAAGTCCGTTCCTATTTTAACTCTATGATCGGATGCGTATTTGCAGCATTCTTAACGATCATTGGAGGTGTATATTTTATGGTTTATAACCTTTATAGTGGTTATCCATTTTTTGCCTACTCTCTGGCGGGCGTTATTTTCATGTTATTGATTTCTGTGCCTGTTTTATCTATGAAATCTTTTGCAGAAGACCGAAAGAATAAAACTGACCAGTTATTATTAACTTCTCCTGTTTCACTTGTTGAGATCGTATTAGGAAAATATCTTGCAATGGTGACTGTATTTGCAATTCCATGTGTGATCTACTGTATTTTCCCACTGATCATCAAACTTCAAGGAACTGCCCATTTTCTTGTTGATTATTCATCCATTCTGGCCTTTTTCCTGCTTGGATGTGTATTTATTGCAATCGGAATGTTTTTATCATCTTTGACAGAAAATCCTGTGATCGCAGCGATCACTACTTGTGCAGCATTGTTTTTCTTTTTATCTGTTGGACAATCTGCTGCAGTATTTTCCTTCCAGTGCGATCAGTAATCTGGTCATCTGGATCATTATATTTGCTCTGATCGGTCTTCTGATCTACCATATCACAAAAAATCAGATGATCGCTGGCATTGTCACTGGCATTGGATGTATCGCTGGTATCGTTGTTTATTTTGTGAAGAAGACATTGCTTGAAAGTCTGTTTTCTACTTTATTAGGACACCTTGTATTAACTGATATTTTTTATAATTTTTCTCAGAATTACATTTTTGATCTCGGAGGACTTCTGACTTATCTGTCATTGATCATTCTTCTGGTGTTCTTAACAGTACAGACATTTGAAAAAGACGTTGGAGTTAGGAGGAAGTTATCGTGGATAAAATCAAAAAATTATTTCAAAGCAATGATTCGAAACGTGGATCTTATACTCTTACTATGACATCCATCGTGATCGCGATCGTTATCATTTTTAATATGATCGTCAATCTGATCCCTGAAAATAAGCGACAGTTTGATATCAGTAGTACCAATATTTATGAAATCTCATCAAAAAGTGAAAAGATCATCAAAAAAGTTGATGATGACGTCACTTTTTATGTTCTTGCAGAAAAGGACAGCACTGATAAAAGGATCAAAACTTTCATCAATAAATATGCTTCTTTATCAAGCAAGATTCATGTCAAATGGATCGATCCTGTGCTTCATCCATCTGCATTGACAAAATACGGAACCGAAGAAAACAATATCGTCATCTCTTGTAAGAAAACCAACCGTACAACAACTGTTTCGTTTGATGATATATTAGTTTCCTCAGATTCTTACTACAGTACTTCCTCTTCTGCTTCATCATTTGATGGTGATGGGCAGCTTACAAGTGCTTTAAATTATGTAACAAGTGACAAAGAATATAAAGCTTATTATACTTCTGGCCATGGAGAATCATCCTTATCTTCCGAGGTCACAAGTCTTCTTACAAAATCAAGAATTTCCACAAGTGATCTGCTTTTAATGACTGCAACATCCATTCCTGATGATTGTGATCTGCTGATCATCGATGGGGCTACAAGCGATTTTACAAAAGATGAAGTAAAACTATTATCTTCTTACCTGAAGAAAGGTGGAAAAGTTGTTACTTTACTTGCCCAGACAAATAAGAGTATGAAAAACTTATATGGTCTGTTAAAAGACTACGGTTTAACTGTTCAAAGCGGATATATTGCAGATACAGAACGTTCATATCAAGGAAATTATTATTACTTGATCCCAAATCTTTCTGTAAGCGGTGATATGGCTTCTGGAATTTCATCAAACTCTGTTATGATGATCAATTCGAAAGGTATGACACAGAGTACTCCAGTTAGAGATTCTATTTCTACCGATGCATTTATGACAACATCTAGCAACGGATATGCTGTCACTGAGAAGAAACAAACACAGGGAACTTATGTCCTTGGTGCAACTTCCACAGAATCTGTCAAAGTCAAAAACAAGCAAAGGAAAGAAAGTTACAAAAGAAAGTCGCCTGACTGTTTACGGAAGTAATATGCTGATTGATGAGCAGATCACAAGTTCTTTCTCATCCTTAGAAAATCTGACATTATTTACAAACTCTGTGACCGCATGTTTAAATAATGCCGATAATGTTTCTATCTCTCCAAAGAGTCTGGAAGTCAGCTATAATACGATTGCTCATCCTGGACCATTCAGTATCCTTGTAGTCTTTGTAATTCCAGTTGGTCTGATCATTGGCGGATTCATTGTATGGTTTAGACGCAGACGCCGTTAGGAGGTTTTCATGAAACAGAAAAAAACATTGCAGATTTTACTTCTCGTATTTGCAGGACTTATTGTCCTGTATACGGGAGTGAATTTATACCAGAAACAGCAATCTTCCAAAGAAGATTCTGATCAGACAATGATCTCTGATTTTAAAGAGTTTAACTTCCATCTCTTATAATAACAACGGAACGACTCTTTCTTTCATAAAACAGAGTGGCAAATGGTATTATAC
>ENA-OQIP01000230-OQIP01000230.1-human-gut-metagenome-genome-assembly--contig:-NODE-230-length-11354-cov-2.667676_pt1 | contig 11354 bp, 12 predicted proteins | sample MGYA00242585_ERZ504750 | MGnify/ENA primary metagenome ERZ504750 (study PRJEB26092, sample SAMD00036441) | human gut metagenome | host: Homo sapiens | study: EMG produced TPA metagenomics assembly of...
GATCGGATCCGCAAGCATACCAATCTGCGGCAGCATATCTACGATCGTACACTCTGCTCCACGAGGTGCAAAATATTCGATCACGTCAAGTCCTACGGAGCCTCCGCCGACTACAACGACCTTCTTGCCCTGACAGGCTTCATCCGGATATTTTCCGGCATTCAGGTTATTGATCATATCAAAAATGGTAGCTACATTTCCGGCCTCAATGTTTTCTTTAAGACCCTTGATCGGTGGAACAAGCGGCACAGAACCAGTTGCATTTACAACGATATCCGGTTTGAACTGCCTGATCTTTTCAACAGTTGCATCTGTGTTCAGGAAGATATAAAGATTCTTCAGTCTTGCAGCACGGGCTTCCAAATATTTCGGGAAGTCTTTCATACGGTTCTTGCTTGGCAGGTCGGAAATGAAGGTGGAAAGTCCGCCTAATTTACCACTCTTTTCTAATAAGAATACGTTGCATCCAACCTCGGCTGCCGTGCAGGCTGCTTCCAGACCGGCTGTACCGCCGCCGACTACAACTACGTTGCAGTTTTTTATTGACTTTCAGCTTCTTGTAGATATCGCCCTCCGGAACAGCCGGGTTGACGGTACAGCGGATCGGACGGTTGACGCCGATTCGGTTTCCCGCACAGCCGACGTTACAGGAGATACATTTACGGAGAATCTCCTCCTCGCCGTTCTGCACCTTGCTGACCCAGTTCGGCTCTGCAATGAGTCCGCGTCCCATGCCGACAATATCGACATCGCCGCTCTCCAATACTTTCTCAACGACCTCCGGATCGCGGTAGTTGCCCGCATTGATAACCGGTTTACCAAATTTATCCTTCACGGCTCTTGCCATGTAGGAACGCCATCCATCCGGCAGGAAGTTGGAGTCGATCTGATACTGCAGGGATGGGTTGAGGCCGCAGGATACGTCATACATATCTACGAACTCATCCAGGTACTCGAGGTACTCGAGGGTATCTTCCAGAGTATTTCCTCCCGGAACACGCTCCTCAGCAGAGATACGAACGATGATCGGGAACCACGGTCCGACGTTTTTACGTACTTCTTCGAGAACCATACGTGGGAAGCGCAGGCGGTTTTCTACAGAACCACCGAATTCATCGGTTCTTTTATTGTAATACGGGGAGATGAACTGGCTCATCAGGTAGGAGTGGCCGCAGTGGATTTCAATGGCATCAAAGCCGATGGCCTGCACACGTTTTGCAGCCTCGCCGTATTTTTTCACGGTTGTCATGATTTCTTCTTTTGTCATCGGGCGAGGGGTTTCTCCGCCGGCTTTTGTCGGGATGTTGGAAGAAGAAACGGTTTCCATACCGGTTCTTGCGGAAGATGCGGAAGCTCCGGCGTGGTTGATCTGAATTGCTACGGTAGCACCGTTTTTATGAAGATTTTCGACTAACTGATAGTAGCGCGGCATAAAGCTGTCGTGGTCGATACGGATCTGGCTGGTTCCGTTGGAACCGACCGGGTACTCGATGTTGGCGTTCTCCAGAATAATAAGACCAACGCCGCCTTTTGCGCGGAGAGAGTAATAATTCATATGACGGTTACTCATCTCACCGCTTGTCTCACCGTAGTTGGTTCCCATCGGGGTCATTGCAATACGGTTTTTAATCGTTGTTCGTTTGATGGTAATTGGTTCAAAAATTTTTGGGTAAGCACTCTTCATGAAAATTTCTCCTTATTCATTACATGAGCGGTAATCCTCTGTTTGTGACAAATCCATCATAACTCTTTCGACTAAAAATTAACAATATCTTTCAGATAAACTTTTGATACGTTTTCGCTATCGTTTCTGGACTCTTCGATAATGTCAGCGTGCTGTTTCATGTATTCGGTAAACCGTTCGACAGCCGGAAGCCGGTAGCGGTTCTTCATCCAGAACATAAAAGTCTGATGATAAATCTCGAGACCTTTCAGTGTATGGATGCGGATACCGTCTGCCTGTTCCAGAATATCGGTTCGCGGCATGAGCGCGATGCCGAAGTTTTCGCGTACCAGTGCCACAATCGAATATTCATCCGGGCATTCCATGATAATATTGGGATGAAGCTGATATTTGCGGTAGAGATGACCGGTGTAGGCCCCCATCCAGGATGCGCGGTCGTAGCCGATCACCGGATAACGGGTAAGCTTTACAAGCGGAACCTCCGGTTCGTCGGCAATCGGATGCTGTTCCGGGGACACGATGACAAGCGGCTGCTGGATCAACGGAAAAAACTCCATGTCGTCGCGCTTTAAAAAGCCGCCAAACCCAAGATCGAGTTCGCCGGATTTCACCTTCTGTGCAATGGCCGGGGTATGGTTCTGCCAAAAGCTAAAGGCAACATTTTTGTTTTCTTCTTGGTCCAGAAAGGTGCGGACATTGTGCGGAATATAATGTCCGGCAAGTGGAAAAATATAACCGATGTTGATTTTTCCGCCACCGGAGGCGAGTTCTTTCATCTTGCCTGCCGCAATGTCACAGTCGCCTGCGATCCGGTCTGCATGCTCCAGGAAAAGACGGCCGGCATTGGTAAGGACAACACCGCGCCCTTTCTTTTCAAACAGCGTGATTCCAAGCTCACTTTCAAGGGCGGCCATCGAACGGCTCAGGGATGGCTGGGAAATATAAAGCTCCTCTGCCGCCTGGTGATAATTTTCCAGCCGGGCGACCTTTCGGAAATAGAGAATCTGATTCAGTGTCATGTGGTTTTTCCTCCTGAAAAAATGGTTCCGTAAGAAAGTCTTTGCTTCCTCTTATTATGATAACTCAAGTATACCATATCAATGCATTCAATGCATTGATTTTTTCCTTTAAAAGCATTAGACCGCACACACTTTCACTGTTAAAATAAAGGCAAATGTTATTTTTTTAACATTCACGAAACTGGTAATCTGTTGTTTGTGACAAAACAAAAGGATGAACCGAACAGAGGAAAAAGACAATTTGACCTCAACACATGATCTATTTAAAAAGGAGAGAAACCATGAACAAGAAATACCTGCCAAGTGCATTAATTTTGTACTTGAACTACTTTATCCACGGTGTTGGATGCTCTATTCTGGGCCAGGCAGTCATCAAAGAGGCTCTGGCAGCAGCATGGGGAGTGGAAGCAATGGCAATTACCGCAATTTCCGCAGCACTCGGTCTTGGCCGTCTGATCGCACTGCCATTTGCAGGTCCTCTGTCCGACAAGCTCGGACGTCGCATTTCCACCGCAATCGGAAGTGCTTCTTATGCAATTTATCTGATCGGCCTTGCCCTTGCATTTAATGCAGGAACACACGGTGGTTATACCATCGCTTACGTATGCGCCATTATCGGCGGTATCGCAAACTCCTTTCTGGATACCGGTATTTACCCGGCAGTATCCGAAATTATTTACAAAGCTCCGAGCGTTGCTACTATGGGAATCAAATTCTTCATCGCAATCGCACAGATGCTGCTTCCATTTGTTCTTGGTGTAGCGGTTACTTCTACCGCAGCCGGCTTTACCTCCTACAATCCGTTATTCTATGGATGCGGAATTGCGTATATCGTACTTTTTGTACTGGTATTCCTGTTCCCGCTGCCAGATGCTGACCAGAAAGCATCCGGCAAAAAGAGGGTCTGATCGACAGCCTGAAGCATACCCATTTCTCTTTCGAGTCCATCGCCATGATCCTGATCGGATTCACCTGCACCGGTACCTTCCAGCTGTGGCTGAACTGCGCGCAGAACTTTGCAAAGAAAATGTAGGCTGGGCGAATCCGTCCATCATGCAGACCTACTATTCTGCAGGAACTATGCTGGCACTCGTTGTAACCGCATTCCTGACCAGAAAAATCAAAGACGTTCGTTTCATCGTTGTTTACCCGGCTATCTGCCTTGTAACAATGATCGCTGTCCTGATGGGACAGAGTAAACCGCTGATGATCGCCGGTGCTTTCATTATCGGATGGGCTGGTGCAGGCGGACTGCTTCAGATCGCAACTTCCGTTTGCAACATGCTGTTCCCGAAAATCAAAGGAACCGTAACCGCACTGGTTATGATCGCATCTTCTCTCTGCAACTACACCATCCTGACCGCAGCATCTAAAATGCAGCCGTCCGGCGTTATGACCATGAATATCGTTCTGACCGCAGTTGGTGTTGCACTTGGACTGTTTGTAAATATCCGCTATAAAAAAATGGTTGAACTTGCACAGCAGGACAATTAAAATGAGGTTAAGGATTGCGGAAGTACGAAGTACCAAGGAATCCGGACGTGAAAAAGAAAAGCCTGCAAAGAAAAGTCAGGGTTAAATTGAAGAAAGAAGGAAAAACACATGAATACAGTAAAAGTTCGTGATATTGAAATCGGTGCCGGCGCACCGAAAATCATCGTTCCGATCGTAGGTGTTACCAAAAACGATATCATCGAAGAAGCAAAAACCTTCCATTCGATTCCGGTTGATGTTGTAGAATGGCGTGTAGACTGGTTTGAAGGCGTATTCGACTTTGCGCAGGTAGAGGACGTGTTAAAAGACCTCCGCGAAGCACTCGGCAATATTCCGCTTCTGATGACGTTCCGTACCTCCAAAGAAGGCGGCGAAAAAGCTATCGAGCCGGCAGCCTATGCGGAGCTGAACATCAAAGCAGCACAGACCGGATATGTAGATCTGATCGACGTTGAAATTTTTACCGGAGACGAGATCGTAAAAAAAATCATCGATGGTGCACACGCAGCAGGTGTAAAGGTTATCGCTTCCAATCATGATTTCTTCAAAACTCCTGCAAAAGCAGACATCATCTACAGACTGCGCAAAATGCAGGATATGAACGCAGATATTCCGAAGATTGCTGTTATGCCGCAGAACAGGAAAGACGTTTTGACCCTGCTTGCGGCAACAGAGGAAATGGCCACCAATTATGCGGACAGACCGATCATCACCATGTCTATGGCAGGCACCGGTGTAATCAGCCGTCTCTGCGGTGAGGTATTCGGTTCTTCCATGACCTTCGGCGCGGCAAAGAAAGCATCCGCACCGGGTCAGATGGGTGTGAATGATCTGAGCACCGTTCTGGATCTGCTTCACAAAGCCATTGTAACCGTTTTTTCTTTAGGGGGACACCGGTATTTTTAGCTTTGCTGTTGATGCCGATGTCCCTTTTGTATTATTGTTCTGTTATAAATTTAACGGAGGTATGCCTTTTTATGAAGAGAATATTTCACTGGCTGGATGAAAATCTCGAAGAATTTCTTCTTGTGATCGGTCTGATCGCCATGACGCTGATCATGGGAGTCCAGGTTTTCTGTCGTTACGTTCTTGGCATGTCGCTGTCGTGGTCGGAAGAGCTGACCAGATATATTTTTATCTGGTGCGGTTTTTTAAGCGTCAGCTACTGCAGTAAGAAATGCCTTTCCATCAAGATCGAGCAGTTTGTTGCGATTTTCCCGCGGAGAGGAAAAGCCATCTTCAAAATTGTGAATCATACATTTGAACTGATTTTTTTCATCTATATGATTCCGTTTGCTTTTTCCTATATGATGTCGTCGGTTAAAAGCGGCCAGCTTTCCCCGGCCTGCAAAATTCCGATGTACTTTATCCAGGCAGCACCGCTCGTCTCCTTTGTGCTGGTTGCCTTTCGTGTTCTGCAGCGGTGGATGATCGAGTTCCGCGTGGCACGCGGTGAGAACGTTTTTCGACCCGGCCCATCCGGAGCGCAATACGCCGGAATCCTTCATTGAGGCAAATGCCGGAGCAGATAACGCCACAGAAAATGCCCTGAACGCGGGTATCGACAACCGCATTCATACGATTAAAAATTCAAACGAGGAGGAACGCTAATGCCGGTCGTAGTATTATTTTTGATTTTTGTTGCATTGCTGGTCATCGCTGTTCCGGTATCGATTACCCTTGGAATCACATCTGTGCTTCCGTCGGTGTTTGACCCGTCCTTTACGGTAGGAGCCAAATATCTGATCCGTGCCATGTTCGGAGGTCTCGATTCCTTCCCCCTGCTGGCAGTTCCGATGTTCGTCCTCTCCGGTATCATCATGGCTAAGGGAGGCATCTCCAAAAAACTGTTTGATGTCTTTGCCTATTTTCTCGGAAAATTCACCGCAGGTATGCCGTGCGCTGTTATCGTCACCTGCCTTTTTTATGGTGCGATTTCCGGTTCCGCTCCGGCGACCGTTGCTGCTGTCGGAAGCATGACAATTCCGATTCTGACTACTCTTGGTTATGATCTGACATTCTCCACAGCGATTGTGGCAGTTGCCGGCGGCCTTGGCGTTATCATTCCCCCGAGTATTCCGTTCATCATGTACGGTATGGCTTCCGGCGCTTCGGTCAGTGACCTGTTCCTTGCCGGAATTGTACCGGGTCTGATGATCGGTCTGCTGCTGATGGTTTATGCCGTTTATCACTGCAAACGGTATGGGGAGGACAAAGAGAAGATCCATGCAGAAGTCAAAGTGCTGCATGACAAAGGCCTGCTTCGCGTTTTAAAAGAGAGCTTTTTTGCACTGCTCAGCCCGGTGATCATCCTTGGCTGTATCTACAGCGGTGTCGCTTCCCCGACTGAGGCGGCTGTTATCTCCGTATTCTATGCATTGATCATCAGCCTTTTTGTGTACAGGAGTATCCGCATCCGCGACATCTGGTCCATTCTGGTTGAGGCGATTCGTACCTTCACCCCGATCCTGTTTATTCTGGCGGCATCGACGGCATTTTCCCGTGTGCTGACGCTGATGCAGGTACCGCAGACGGTCAGCGAGTTTATCCTGAACAACTTCCACAGCCCGGTTGCGATCCTTCTGATCATCAATGTATTCCTGCTGATTGTGGGAATGGTGATGGATACCACACCGGCAATCCTGATTCTGACCCCGATCCTGCTGCCGATCATACAGGCAATCGGTATGGATCCGATTCAGTTTGGTGTGATCATGGTTGTCAACCTGGCGATCGGCTTCGTAACACCGCCGATCGGCGTCAACCTGTTCGTGGCAAGCTCCCTGACCGAGGTTCCGGTCATGCAGATCGCAAAGAAGGCTATGCCGATGATCGGTTTCTTCCTTGTGGCACTGCTGCTGATTACGTTTATTCCGGCGATTTCGATTGGAATTTTATAAGGAGGAGCGAAGGACGATGAAAAAGATGACAAAAAAGAAAAAGCTTTTCCGAAAAGTGACGGCACTTGCCGCTGTCATTGCGCTTGGCGCATCGCTTGCCGGCTGCGGCTCTTCCGATGGAGAGACGACACAGCGCTATTCCTGGCCGCTGGCAACGGCGAGCCCGGAGGACACGGTAACGCAGATCTTCGCTGAGAAGTTTGCGGAAGAGATTTCAGAGCTGAGCGATGGAAGGATGAAAATTCAGGTTTACGCAAACTCAACGCTTGGCGGCGACCGCGATCTGCTGGAAACGTGTGCTGACGGCGATATTCCGTTTGTCGTACAGAATACGGCACCGCAGGTTTCCTTTATGGGTGATCTTGCTGTGTTTGATCTGCCGTGTGTGTTTGATTCTCTCGATGAATGCCGTGAGAAGATTGATAATCCGGAGTTTTACGATCTGATCAGCAATGTTTATACGGAGGGCGGCTATCACCTGCTCGGTATGGCAGATCAGGGATTTCGTGTCATGAGTACGAATAAGCCGGTTTACAGCTTTTCGGATTTCAAGGGCCAGAAGATCCGTACCATGGAGAACAGCTACCATCTGGCATTCTGGAAAGCCATCGGTGCCAACCCGACGCCGATGAGCTTCAGTGAGGTTTACATCGGCCTGCAGCAGCACACGATTGATGCGCAGGAGAACCCGTATGAGGTCATCGTTTCGAATAAATCTGTATGAGCAGCAGGATTACGTAGTGGAAACGAACCATCTGCCGCATCTGATTTCCCTGATTGTCAACGACGATTTCTTCCGGGATCTGCCGGAAGACGAGCAGGAGATCATGACAGAGGCCGCAAAGATTGCGACCGAGTACGCAAGAGAGCAGTCCGATGCCCGTATCGCCGACAAGATCGCGACAATTGAGGAGAGCGGAACGAAGATTCTGACACTCGATGACCAGACAAGAGAGGAGATCCGAGAGGCATCGAAGAGCGTGTATGCGTCGATTAAAGAGAACATTGACCCGGCGATTTACAATGCTTATATGGATGGGATTGAATAGAAAATGGTGACGATTCAGAGCCCTGTCTCGATGTTTCTCCCGTTTTGCATGACTCTGAACAACTGCAAAAAAAAGAAATTTCCCGGCTGCGGGGTGCTGAAAAACGGTGCTTCGCAGCCATTTTTTTTCTGTCCGGATCGCTTTAAAATCGCTTTGAATTTATAAAATCTGCCTTGCACCGTCGAAATTACAAGATTATAATGATGTTTGGAAGGTTTTTGAGCTATTACTGATGAACAAGGGAGGCAAAAAAATGATTTTTGAACACATGGACCGGATTGTATTTGCAGGAGATTCCGTAACAGATATGGAAAGTGCACAGCCGGTGGGGGAAGGTTTATTTGAAAATGTCGGAAAGAGCTACGTTCGAATTGTCGAGAACATGCTCGCAGCATTCTACCCGGAGATATATCTTCGCGTGACAAACTCCGGTATCAGCGGAAACACAAGCCGCGACCTGCTGCAGCGCTTCGACCGTGATGTCGTATCCTTAAAACCGGACTGGGTATCCATCTGCATCGGCATCAACGACGTCTGGAGACAGTTCGACAGCCCGGCTATCCCGGACGAGCAGGTATCGCCGGAGGAGTACCGTTCCAACGTCGAGAAGATGATTCTTTCCGTAAAAGATAACGTAAAAGGTGTTTTTCTCATGACCCCATATTACATGGAACCAAATGCAGAGGATTGGATGAGAAAACGTATGGATACATATGGGGCAATCTGCCGTGAGCTGGCTGAAAAATATGGCTGCTGTTTCATCGATCTGCAGGCTGTTTTTAATGATTACTTCCAATACCGCCATTCTTCCTACATTGCCTGGGACAGAATCCATCCAAATCAGATCGGGGCAACCGTGATCGCGCGGGCATTTTTGGAAAAATGTGGATTTGACTACAATCACAGACCGGGAGAAGAATAAAAACTAATATAAATACCATAACAAAAGCAGAAATTTGCGTTTTCGCGAGAAGTGCAGATTTCTGCTTTTGTAACCCACTAAGATATATCATAATTACCAGAGCTTGTCGGAATGGAAAGTTGCCGGAATGATAGAAACTCGCACCACTGGTGCGAGAAATTAGTTGGAACAATAATATTATTTCGAATGACAAAAAGATATGGCTGGACGAAAAGAGTTTTAGCTAATTCTGTCTGAAAACAGCTGACAGAGTCGAAAAAAGAGAAAAAGAATCGGTAAAATTTTGCTTAAATTACCAAAAATAATTGCTGTTTTGGGACAGTTATGGTATATTATGACTATACATACATTTATGTGGCGCTACATGGGGACATAAGAGTGAGACATAAAAGAAAGGTAACTATTCAGAACCCCATCTCGATTCCGCTTGCGCTGCATCTCGATGTTGCTTCTCGCCATATGAAATTCCAAGAAAGCCGCGCATTCATGCAAGCGTGATTCACGATTTTCTTCTCTTTCGCATGGCGTTGAATAGTTACAAATAAAGAATAGAACAGGAGAAAAAAAGATATGTATCTGGAAGAGTATAAGAGATGGCTGGAAGCTGACCTGGAAGACGCAGACCTGAACCCGGAGCTGGCACGGATTGAAGGAAACGATGAGGAGATCAAGGATCGTTTTGCAGTATCTCTGAAATTCGGAACCGCAGGACTTCGTGGAGTGCTTGGCGCAGGAACAAACCGTATGAATATCTATGTAGTACGTCAGGCAACACAGGGTCTTGCAAACTGGGTAAAAACACAGGGCGGAAACCAGACGGTAGCCATCAGCTATGACAGCCGTATCAAGAGCGATGTATTCGCAAAAACAGCAGCAGGCGTTCTGGCAGCAAACGGAATCAAAGTCAGAATTTACGACGCACTGATGCCGGTACCGGCACTTTCCTTTGCAACCCGTTACTACAACTGCAACGCAGGTATCATGGTAACTGCATCCCACAACCCGGCAAAATACAACGGCTACAAAGCCTACGGCCCGGACGGATGCCAGATGACCGATGATGCTGCAGCAATCGTATACGCAGAGATTCAGAAAACCGATATCCTGACCGGCGTAAAATATATGCCGTTCGCAGAGGGCGTGGAAGAAGGACTGATCCGTTTTGTCGGAGAAGACTGCAAGAATGCCCTGTATGAAGCAATCGAATCCCGTCAGGTTCGTCCGGGTCTGTGTAAAACCGCCGGACTGAAACTCGTTTACAGCCCGCTGAACGGATCTGGTCTTGTACCGGTTACGCGCGTATTAAAAGACATCGGCATCACCGATATTATCATCGTTCCGGAGCAGGAGTACCCGAACGGATACTTCACCACCTGCAGCTATCCGAACCCGGAAATCTTTGCAGCACTGGAAAAGGGCCTGGATCTTGCAAAAGAAACCGGCGCAGATCTGATGCTGGCTACCGACCCGGATGCAGACCGTGTTGGTATTGCCATGAAGTGCCCGGATGGAAGCTATGAGCTGGTAACCGGAAACGAAGTCGGCGTTCTGCTTCTCGACTACATCTGCGCAGGCCGCATCGAGAAAGGCACCATGCCGGAGAAACCGGTTGCTGTAAAATCCATCGTGTCTACACCGCTGGCAGATGCAGTTGCAGAGCACTACGGCGTAGAGCTCCGCAGCGTTCTGACCGGATTCAAATGGATCGGCGATCAGATTGCAAACCTGGAGGCAGACGGCGAAGTAGACCGCTTCATCTTCGGATTCGAGGAGAGCTACGGATACCTGGCTGGCCCGTATGTAAGAGATAAAGACGCAGTCATCGGCTCCATGCTGATCTGCGAGATGGCAGCTTACTACAGAAGCATCGGAAGCTCTCTGAAACAGAGACTGGAAGAGATCTATGCCGAGTATGGCCGCTACCTGAACAAAGTAGACAGTTTCGAGTTCCCGGGACTTAGCGGAATGGACAAGATGGCCGGTATTATGGATGGCCTTCGAAAAGAGCCGCTGACCGAGATCGCAGGTTCCGCTGTTGTCAAAGTAACCGATTACGAGAAACCGGAAGAAACAGGACTCCCATCCGCAAACGTTCTGATCTACAAACTGGCAAACGGTGAAACCGTCATCGTCCGCCCGTCCGGAACAGAGCCGAAAATCAAAGTATACTACACAACACTTGGTAAGGATCTGGCAGAGGCAGAAGCAGAGAAAGAAAAACTCGCAGAGGCTTTGAAACCGATTCTGGCATAAAGAAAATAAAAGAATAGAAGGGCGTGGCTTTGG
>ENA-OQIP01000232-OQIP01000232.1-human-gut-metagenome-genome-assembly--contig:-NODE-232-length-11286-cov-3.685725_pt1 | contig 11286 bp, 9 predicted proteins | sample MGYA00242585_ERZ504750 | MGnify/ENA primary metagenome ERZ504750 (study PRJEB26092, sample SAMD00036441) | human gut metagenome | host: Homo sapiens | study: EMG produced TPA metagenomics assembly of...
AAAAGGGCATACTGGCAGGTGTAGCATTAAATCCGGCTACTCCGCTCTCAGCCATAGAGTATGTGCTTCCCAAGGTGGACATGGTGCTTATCATGACTGTAAATCCGGGCTTTGGAGGACCAAAAGCTTATTCCGTACACTGTAGACAAGGTGCGCGACTTAAAAGGCACTTCTTGAGAAAACCGCAAATAAGGCTGATATCGAGGTGGACGGTGGTGTTAATCTTGAGAACGTGGAGACACTGCTTGCGGCAGGAGCCAATATCATTGTTGCGGGAAGTGCGGTGTTTAACGGAGATATAGAAGAAAATGTAAATGGTTTTCTGAATATCATGATGTAACAGATGCAGGTTAAAACGGAAATGCTTCCGGGGCGGTAGCAAATGTGGATATGTTATTTATAAGAAGGTGGACAAAATGAAGTATTTGATTGTATGTGGTGGAAAAACAGATAAGGAATTCGGCTTAAATGAGATAAAGACTGACGGAATAGATGCCATAATTGCGGCTGACAGCGGAATGGATTTCCTGTACGAAAACGGTGTCACGCCTGATATAATTGTAGGTGATTTCGATTCAGCCACGACAAAGGCATTGGAGTTTTTTGAGAGAAAGGGACAGACCGAGATACACAGGCTCAATCCCATAAAGGATGATACTGATACAGAGTATGCCATAAGACTTGCCATAAGAGAGGGTGCACGAAGCATAGTGATGCTTGGAGCAACAGGAAGCAGAATAGACCATGTGCTCGGCAATATTTCACTTTTGGGAATAGGATTGGAAAGTGGAACTGATATCAGCATTATCGACACAAACAACCGTATAAGGATGTCGGATAAGCCCGTAACCATTGAAAAATCAGCCCAGTATGGCAGGTTTGTCTCGCTTATAGCAGTGACAGACGACAATGAGGTGAGCCTTAGAGGCTTTAAGTATCCTGTTACGGATTATTCCTTTGACAGATTTACATCGCTTGGCATATCCAATGAAATAATTGATGACTATGCAGTGATTGATATCCATAGAGGAAAATTTATCATTATTGAGTCAAAAGATTGACTTTTTAGGAATTTGGGACTATTATATTTTTAGGATTATTTCGGAAAATATGTATGGTCATACAGTAAAGACATGTGAGAAAGGACACTATGCATTCTTTTAAATCAGATGAATTTAAGATAAGAGTATTGACAAAGGACGATGCGGAGGAATACAATGCACTGCTTCGTTATGCTTTTCAGGTAACAGAGGCAGATCTTGCCGAGACCGGTTGGAAGGATGATGAAATCAAGCAGTCGAAGTTTCCGGTGCTTGAGAGAGCTGATGTGCTTGGCTGCTTCAATATCATAGACAAAAAAGAGGAGCTTGTGGCTCAGTTTGCGGTATATCCGCTCGATATGAATATATATGGTGAGCGCTACGAGGTAGGCTTTGTCACAAGTGTGTGCACGTATCCTGAGTACACAGGCCATGGTATCATGAAAAAGCTTATGAGAAAGAGTCTTACGAGGATGCGCGATAGCAACAAGTCGTTTGCCCTTTTGTATCCATACTCCATACCTCTTTACAGAGGACTTGGCTGGGAGATTATCTCAAACAAGATGACATATGTGATAAAGGACAGACAGATTCCTACAAAGCTTAAGGAGCCGGGCTATGTGCGCCGTGTGCAGTGGGATGACGAGCAGTTTAAGAAGCTTCATACTCACTTTGCCGCGAAGACTCACGGCTGTCTGTACAGAAACAATCTGGCTTGGGAGGAGTACTTCCGCTGGGATGAGGACGATACGATGGTCGCCATCTACTATAACGAGGATGATGAACCGTGTGGCTATATGGTGTATCTTATCAGCTCCGATGTCATGCACATCAAGGAGCTCATCTACTTAAACCGTGAGGCGCAGCTTGGTCTGTGGGAGTACATTCATGCGCACGATTCCATGATTGATGAGGTCAGAGGCAACAACTATTACAGCGAGCCCATCGCTTTTGAGCTCGATGACAGTGATATAAAGGAGACAATAAGACCATACGCCATGGGCAGAATCATCGACGTGGCGCAGTTTATTTCACAGTACAACTGTGACCCTGATGGTCCGGGCGGCTGCTTTAGCTTCGAGATAGAAGATGAGCTTCTGCCGTGGAACAATGGCACATTTGTCATTGATTTTGAGGGAGGTCATTGTACTCTCACCGACAAAAAGCCACAGCATCACCTAAGCATGTCTATTGGCACGTTTACCACACTGCTTTTAGGCTACAAGAGTGCTGAGAAGCTTTTGCAGATGGGCAAAATACAGGCTACGTATGATGCTGTTGCAAAGCTTGACGATATTTTATATCATGAGATACCATATGTATCTGACTACATATAATGATAAAAGGTCAAAAGGTAAAGGAAAATAATATGTCAAATTATGTGATTAGCTGCTGTTCAACAGCAGATCTTACCAGAGAGCATATGCTCGAGAGAAATATTAAGTACGCATGCTTTCACTATGAGCTTGACGGTAAAGAGTATATGGATGATTTAGGACAGTCCATGCCACTGCCTGATTTCTACAAGGCAATGGAGGCAGGTGCCATGACAAAGACCTCGCAGATCAATCAGGAGGAGTACATGGAGTACTTCAGGCAGTTTCTGGATGAGGGATATGATGTGCTTCACTGTACACTAAGCTCAGGTATATCAGGTACAGTCAACTCGGCAAGGCTTGCAAAGGAGGCTCTTAAGGAGGAATACCCTGACAGAAAGATATATGTGATTGATTCGCTGGCAGCATCGTCAGGCTTTGGTCTTTTGATGGATAAGCTCGCTGACCTTAGGGATAGCGGCATGGATATTGATACACTGGCTGATTGGACCATGGAGCACAGACTTGAGGTGAATCACTGGTTCTTCTCATCAGACCTTACATTTTTTATCAGGGGAGGTCGTATCTCAAAGACCGCGGGATTCGTGGGAAATGTGCTTAATATCTGTCCTTTCATGAATGTGAGCAATGAGGGAAAGCTTATTGTGCGTGAGAAAATCCGTACCAAAAAGAAGGCAATAAAGGAGATGCTTGTGAAGATGCAGGCACTCTGCAAGGATGGTGCCGATTATTCGGATAAGGTCTATATATCAAATTCTGCATGCTATGAGGATGCTAAAGCCGTAGCTGATCTGATAGAGGCTGCCTTCCCTAAGATGAAGGGAAAAGTAGAGATAAATGATATCGGTACGACTATAGGAAGCCACACAGGTCCGGGAACAGTTGCATTGTTTTTCTGGGGTAATAAGAGAGAGGATTAGCCGGATATTTTAGCCTAAATATCTGATTAGAATAATCAAAATCAATAAAGTTGATTATATTTTTATAAAAAATTAAATTACATCAATCAAAGTGATTAAATATAATCATTCCAATAACTGCGCTTATGTGTTACAATTATATCAGTTCAAACGAAAAGAGGTTTTAAGATGAAAGGATATGAAAAATACGAGCGCAGTTATTTTCTGCCTCCTGAATGCACTTATGACTGGGTTAAGAAGGATTATATAGATAAAGCACCACTGTGGTGTTCGGTTGATTTACGTGATGGCAACCAGGCTCTGATCGAGCCGATGAGTCTTGAGGAGAAGCTTGACTTCTTTAAGATGCTTGTAGATATAGGTTTTAAGGAAATCGAGGTAGGTTTCCCGGCAGCTTCTGAGACAGAGTTCAATTTCACGAGAGCTCTTATTGAGAGGGATATGATTCCTGATGATGTCACTATACATGTGCTGACACAGGCCAGAGAGCATATCATCAAGAAGACATTCAAGGCACTTGAGGGAGCACCGAGAGCAGTTGTACATCTGTACAATTCCACATCTGTTGCACAGCGTGAGCAGGTGTTTAAGAAGTCAAAGGAAGAGATAAAGCAGCTTGCAGTTGACGGAGCTATTTTACTGAGAGACCTTGCAGCAGAGACTGACGGTAATTTCCGTTTCCAGTATTCACCGGAGAGCTTTTCGGGCACTGAGGTGGATTATGCGGTTGATGTGTGCAACGCTGTGCTTGATGTATGGCAGCCAAAGGCTGATAATAAGGCCATCATCAATATACCTACCACAGTAGAGAATGCTATGCCACATGTTTTTGCCACACAGATAGAGTATATCAACAAGCACCTCAAGTACAGGGACGGAGTAGTGCTTTGCTTACATCCTCATAATGACAGAGGCTGCGGTGTTGCCACATCAGAGCTTGGTGTGCTTGCAGGAGCTGAGGAGATAGAGGGTACGCTGTTTGGAAACGGTGAGAGAACAGGAAATGTAGATATCGTGACACTTGCCATGAATCTTTACTCACACGGAGTGGATCCACAGCTTGATTTTTCAAATCTGCCTGAGATCAGGGAGAAGTATGAGACATTTACCAGAATGAAGGTAGGCGAGAGACAGCCATATGCGGGAGACCTTGTTTTTTCTGCTTTTTCAGGCTCACATCAGGATGCAATCTCAAAGGGCATGGCATGGAGAGAGGAAAAGAAGCTTGATAAGTGGACGGTTCCATATCTGCCTATAGATCCAAAGGATGTCGGCAGGACATACGAGGCTGATGTTATCCGTATCAACAGCCAGTCAGGAAAGGGCGGAGTGGCATATATTCTTAAGCAGAGCTTCGGTATCAATGTGCCACAGCAGATGAGAGAGCAGGTCGGATACATGGTCAAGCAGGTATCGGACGAGGAGCACAAGGAGCTTTCACCTGAGTGGGTACACAGTATCTTTACAGACAATTATGTGGATTTTCATCCATATTTCACTATACCGGAGTGTCACTTTAAGCAGGTAAACGGCATTTTCGCAGAGGCAGTTATTTTACACAATGACAGCACCAGAAAGGTAGATGCCAATGGAAATGGCCGTCTCGACGCAGTCAGCAATATAATTAAGCAGTATTTTGACATCAGCTTTGAGCTCACTGTATACGAGGAGCATGCGCTTTCACACGGATCTTCATCAAAGGCTATGGCATATGTGGGTATCACAGTTGACGGCAGTATGTTCTGGGGCGCAGGTGTGGATGAGGATATCATCAAGGCATCAATCGGAGCGCTTGTTGTTGCGGTAAACCATTATCTTGCCACCAAGGCTGACAGTCACGTGAAGGATGAGCGCTATATTGCCATGCTCAACTTCATCCAGGCCAACTACAAGACGGTATCGCTTGCAGACATGGCTGCACAGTTCAACCTGACAGAGCCGTATATCTCCAAGTACATAAAGGAGAAGTCAGGCAAGACTTTCGGGGAGCTGGTTACCAATGCCAAGATGAAGAAGGCACGCACACTGCTGAGAAACAGCATCACAACTGTTGAGAATATCGCAATCGAGGCAGGATATCAGAACGTGGAGCATTTTAACAGACAGTTCAAGAAGCTGTATGGAATGACACCGCTTGAGTACAGAAATTCAAGTACAAAATAAGCGGATACAGCATTTTAATATAACCGGATCAATATGCTAAATGACAATTCATTCAGCTGTATTGGTCCGGTTTGCTTTTTAGTACTGCACTTTTTATGTAAAAATCTGCATTAAAATTGTATAAAAATGGGAACAATGGGCTATTGATTGTATTTTATCAAGTAATTTGTTGTTTTTACAACGGATTATATGTACAATGCGGGTATAATATAAATAAAAGATAATTATTCAGAACTACTGATAACAAAGCAGATATTGAAAATTTGTGTTTGGGATGAATAGTTATAATAAAAAGCAACTATTTGAATTATAGTTTAAGAAAGAGAGGAACGTACATGAGCAATAAAACTAGCGCAGTTGTTAAGACAAACCCAAGAAAGGCTGTCATGATCGGATGTGGATTCGTTGGTTCGGCATCAGTTTTTGCACTTATGCAGAGCGGTCTTTTTTCTGAGATAGTTCTCATTGACGCTGATAAGGACAAGGCTGAGGGAGAGGCGATGGATATAAGCCACGGTATTCCTTTTGCCAGACCTATGAAGATATATGCAGGCGGTTATGATGATGTGGCAGATGCTGCTATCATTGTTGTTTCTGCTGGTGCAGGCCAAAAGCCGGGTGAGACAAGACTTGATCTGGTAAATAAAAATGTTGCAATCTTCAAGAGCATCATTCCGGAGATTGCAAAGAGAAATTTCGGTGGAATCTTACTTATCGTTGCAAACCCTGTAGATATTTTAACACAGGTGGCACAGAAGCTTTCAGGACTTCCTGAGGAGCGTGTCATCGGTTCAGGTACCGTGCTTGACAGTGCAAGACTTAAGTACGCGCTTGGAGAGCACCTTGAGGTGGACAGCCGAAGCGTACATGCATTTATAGTAGGTGAGCATGGAGACAGTGAGGTGGTTGCATGGTCATCAGCCAATGTTTCCGGAGTGGAGCTTCACAAGATGTGCGAGATGAGAGGTCACTACAAGCACAAGGAGAATACAGAGGAAATCGCTGCAAACGTAAAGAACAGTGCTTACGAGATAATTAACAGAAAGCATGCGACATATTATGGTATCGCTATGTCGGTCAGACGTATCTGCGAGGTAATCATGCGTGATGAGAAGTCTATTCTTCCTGTTTCACACATGATGCACGGACAGTACGGCATCGACGGTGTGGTTCTCTCAATGCCTGCAATCGTTGGAGCAAACGGAGTGGAGAGCGATATCCCAATCGAGTTAAACGGTGAGGAAGCTTTAAAGCTCAAGGAGTCTGCTGATGCACTTAAGAGCATACTTGACGGGCTTGAGCTGTAAATATCATGCTCTTAATATTAATTTTGTAATATTAAACTTATATAAAATACTATAAATTCAGTATGGTTTGGGGTATAATGATAACTGTCGGGCTGCATATATTATGTGCTCGGCGGTTATTTGATTTTATGGCAGATAACTATTTAGAATTACCGGGAAAAAGGAGTATATATAATGAGCGAAAGAAAACAAATCCATCAGGAGTTTCTGACAGGCGAAAGAGCACTGTTTGCAAGTAACGACCTGGATATATATGATACAATTTTTGATGACGGAGAGTCACCTCTTAAGGAGAGCCATGGCATTAGCCTGACAGGCTGTTTTTTTAGATGGAAATATCCGCTGTGGTATTGCAGTGACATAGCTGTAAAGGACTGTACATGGTTTGACATGGCGCGTGCGGGTGTCTGGTATACTGACAATATCTCTGTCACTGATTCAATAGTTGAGGCACCTAAGAACTTCAGGCGCTGCAATAACCTAAAGCTTAAAAATGTGACATTTCCAAATGCCCAGGAGACCCTCTGGAGCTGTGATCATGTCGATATCGAGAATGTCTCGGCAAAGGGAGATTATTTTGGCATGAATACAAATAATCTTATCATGAAGAATTTCCAGCTTGTCGGCAACTATTCGTTTGACGGCTCAAGGAATGTAGAGGTGCACGATTCAAAGCTTATCTCAAAGGATGCCTTCTGGAATACGGAAAATGTCACAGTCTACGATTCATTTATTACAGGTGAATACCTTGGCTGGAATGCAAAGAATCTGACACTTATAAACTGTACAATCGAGAGCTTGCAGGGGCTTTGCTACATCGACAACCTCGTTATGAAAAACTGTAAGCTCATAAACACTACATTGGCATTTGAGTATTCTTCGGTAGATGCAGAGATTTGCAGTAAGGTGGACAGTGTTTTAAATCCGACAAGCGGAGTGATAAGGGCAAAGGAGATTGGCACACTGACTATCGAAAAGGACAGAGTTGACCCATCAAAGACTAAGATAATATGTGAGGGAAAATAATCTATGTATGATTTTGACACCGTTGTAGACAGAAGAAATACAGGCTCACTAAAGTGGGATGTGGCAGAAAATGAGCTCCCGATGTGGGTAGCAGATATGGATTTTAAGACAGCTCCACAGATAATAGATGCAATATCAGAGCGTGTTTCTCACGGAGTGTTTGGCTATTCCATCATTCCGGATGAGTGGAATGATGCGTATATTTCGTGGTGGGACAGACGCCATGGGCTTAAAATCAAAAGAGACAGCCTGATTTTTTGCACAGGGGTCTACCGGCATATCATCTACAGTGCGAAAGCTCACAACACCTGGTGAAAATGTGCTTATCATGACACCGGTATACAATATATTTTTAATTCCATATTTAATAACGGAGTAAATGTACAGGAAAGCCCGCTTGGGTATGAAAACGGCAGATATTTTGTGGACTATGACAGGTTGGAGCATGACCTTTCCAATCCACAGACCTCGCTTATGATATTTTGCAACCCTCACAATCCGTGCGGTATCATCTGGACAAAGGATGAGCTTGCGAAAATAGGTGCACTCTGCAGGAAGTACAATGTGACGGTCATATCAGACGAGATACACTGCGACATCACAGCACCGGGAAAATCATACGTGCCGTTTGCGGCAGCATCAAAGGACTGCGCCGATATAAGCATCACCTGTATTGCACCGACCAAGTGCTTTAATATGGCAGGCTTACAGACTGCGGCAGTGATGGTGCCAAATAAATTTTTGCGTCACAAGGTATGGCGCGCATTAAATACAGACGAGGTGGCGGAGCCAAACGCATTTGCCATCACGGCAGCAGTTGCGGCATTCACAAAGGGTGAGCCGTGGCTTGAGGAGCTCAGAAAATATCTCTGGGAAAACCGCAAAAAAGTCTGTAGCTTCGTGGCAGAAAATCTGCCGCAGATACATGTAGTGGATGCCGATGCGACATACCTCATGTGGCTTGACTGCAGTGCACTCACAGATGATTCTGTGGCATTTACGCAGATGATTCGCGAAAAGACAGGACTTTATCTGTCGGAGGGAGCTGAGTTTGGAGGCAATGGACGCTACTTTGTGAGATTGAATATCGCATGCCCTAGGGCAGTGCTTATGGAAGGGCTGGAAAGGTTAAAGAGAGCTCTCGTTTAAGCTGAATATGTACATTTTTAAAATAAATAAGACCGGTGATCGGCCGGTCTTATCTGATATAATTAAACATTTATGGCATACAAGATTTAGAAATATATCATGCATACGTTTGTTTTCTGATTCGATAGTTAGTATACACTAACGTGAATTAGAAGTCAATAACAAATATGGGATTTTGATATTTTTTTGGATTTTTATAAATCACGTACAAATCAAAAAGAAAAGTTTTGCAAACAATAAAATGTATGTTATAATAATATAACTGAATTAAAACGAACGAAAATAAACTCACGGGGGTATTCGAAATGCGAAACAATGAATCATCAGAAAACTATTTAGAGACCATACTTATTCTCAGCAAGAAGCTTCCTGTGGTACGCTCAGTTGATATAGCAAATGAGCTTGGATATAAGAAATCCAGCGTGAGTATAGCCATGAAAAACCTTAGAGAGAAGAACAATATCACAGTTAGTGATGCAGGATTTATCACACTCACAGAGTCAGGAAGACAGATAGCAGAGATGATATACGAAAGACATGAGCTTTTGTCAGAGTGTCTTGAGAAGCTTGGTGTTGATAAGGAGATTGCAGCAGAGGACGCATGCCGTATAGAGCATGTCATCAGTCCTGAGAGCTTTGAAGCAATCAAGAAGCATATACATAAGAGCTGATATATGAAACCAGTACCGCAGGGTACTGGTTTTTTAGTGTATCGTTTTTCTTGTATATATAGAGAAAAATCATCTATAATAGTGAAGCTGTAATCGGCGAACATAAAATCTGAAAGGGGAAAAGATGAAACAGATATTAAAATATTTGAAGGAGTACAAAAAGGAATGCATCTGTGCTCCGTTATTTAAGCTGCTGGAAGCATCCTTTGAGCTTATAGTACCGCTTGTCATGGCGGCAATCATTGATAACGGAATTACGGCTTCGGACAAGCCATATATATGGAAGATGGGAGGTGTGCTGGTGCTGCTTGCGGCAGTTGGTCTGGTAAGCTCGGTCACAGCACAGTATTTTGCGGCAAAGGCGGCAGTTGGTTTTTCCACAAAACTTCGCCATATATTGTTTGAAAAGATAGAGTCACTGTCATTCTCAAAGATGGATACAGTGGGCACATCGACACTTATCACGAGGATGACAAGCGATATAAACCAGGTGCAGTCAGGAGTCAATCTGGTGCTTCGACTCTTCCTTCGCTCGCCATTTATTGTATTCGGAGCTATGGCGATGGCTTTTACAGTAAATGTAAGAGCGGCAATGGTTTTTGTTGTTACTATACCTCTGCTTTCAATAGTGGTATTCTCAGTTATGGCTGCAAGCCTTCCGCTTTACAAAAAGGTGCAGAGCTCTCTTGACACAGTGCTTTCACACACCAGGGAGAATTTAGAGGGAACCAGGGTTATAAGAGCTTTCAATAAGCAAAATGATGAGATTGACAGCTTCAACAGGGACAACGAATTTTTAACCAATATGCAGCAGGTTGTAGGACGAATCTCAGCACTCACCAATCCTCTGACATTTATCATTATAAATATCGCAACAATCGCAGTTATCGTATCAGGCGGCAAGCAGGTATACGCAGGAATCCTCACACAGGGTGAGGTTGTGGCACTTGTAAACTACATGTCACAGATACTTGTCGAGCTGATAAAGCTTGCAAACCTCATCGTACAGGTGACAAAGGCAGTGGCGTGCGGTAATCGTATAGCGGATGTGCTTTCTATCCCATCAAAGCTTCCTGAGAAAAATCCTAAGCTCATTGATGCAAAGGACGGCGCACCTGAGGTTGAGTTTGACCATGTCTGCATGACCTATGAGGGAGCGGCCGATGAGACACTCACAGATATAAGCTTTACAGTGCAAAAGGGGCAGACGATCGGAATCATCGGTGGTACAGGTTCAGGAAAATCAAGCCTTGTAAACCTTATCCCGAGGTTTTATGATGCCACAAAGGGTACTATAAGGATTCAGGGAAATGATATAAATGACTACGATGCAGTGCAGCTTCGAGATAAAATCGGTGTTGTAATGCAAAAGGCAGTGCTTTTTGCAGGAACGATAGCCGACAACCTGCGCTGGGGCAAAAATGATGCCACAGAGGAGGAAATGTGGAAGGCACTCGATATAGCACAGGCGACAGAGGTTGTAAAGGGCAAAGAGGGAGGCCTTGACTACATGATAGAGCAGGGCGGCAAGAACTTATCAGGCGGTCAGAAGCAGCGTCTTACAATTGCCAGGGCGGTTGTAAAGGATCCTGACATACTGATACTTGACGACAGTGCATCGGCACTTGATTTTGCTACAGATGCGAGTCTTCGCGCGGCATTAAAGGGACATG
>ENA-OQIP01000234-OQIP01000234.1-human-gut-metagenome-genome-assembly--contig:-NODE-234-length-11270-cov-2.949654_pt1 | contig 11270 bp, 15 predicted proteins | sample MGYA00242585_ERZ504750 | MGnify/ENA primary metagenome ERZ504750 (study PRJEB26092, sample SAMD00036441) | human gut metagenome | host: Homo sapiens | study: EMG produced TPA metagenomics assembly of...
TTCCATGGAATTGCAGGTGGACGAGATCGGGCCGAGCTTGCGCTATGCGACCGCGCAGGTGGCCAAGGCGCAGCGGGGTACGGCTGGAGCGTATGGCAATCCGGCTTCCATGCCGGCGGGTTATACGGGAGGAGCCTCCGCTTCGTTGCCTCCGTCGGACCCGTGGGGGTCAGCCACAGGACAAATCGGCATCGTTCGGTGATTTCGGCAAGCCGGAATCCGAACCGGATTTCTAAGGATGAATCATGAGCATGGAGAATGTTCGGAAACTGTTGTATCACGAGTACGGGCTTGACCCTTATGAGCTTCGTCTTCTGATGATGGTGGCCGACTGGACCGGCGATGACGGCAAGGGCTTTGCGAAGAGCGCGAAAACCATCGCATCGCAGCTGCATATGTCGGAACGCACCGTGCACAACAAGCTCCGGTCCTTGCGTGAGAAGGGCTTTCTGAGATACGGCAACCAGCACATCGTCGACGATATCGCGCCAAACCGTCGTCCGAAGGTGTATGACATGCACCTGCCAAAGCAGAGGGGTGAACGAAATGCACCGCAAGAATTCAAGCCGAAAAGCAGGGGTGAACGAAATGCACTCCAGAAAACAGGCATGAATCAGGGGTGCAGCTGGCATGAATCTGGCATGAATCAGGGGTGCACACAGCGTGCAGACAATACTACTAAATCTATAGAAACAATAAAGACTATAGAGAGAGACCCGCGCGCGAAACCAACACCCATCCCAATCGACTGGAAACCCTCTGAGGAACACCGGGCGCTCGCCGACCGGTTCGGCATCGACTGCGACATCGAAGCCGACAAATTCCGCGACAGGGCCCTCGACTCGGGAGCCCGCTCGGCCGACTGGGATGCGAAATACCGCAACTGGCTCGTCAAAGGCAAGGAACGCGGATTCGCCACGCCAAAGGATTCCAACGCTGGCCGACGGTATACGTGGGCCAGCGAAGAGGTCAAACGCGTACTCGGCCCGATAGCCTGCGAAGGCACGGACACGTACATGGAGCTCGCATGCAAGGTCGCCGACCTGCTCAACCAGGGCGTGGACCCGGACATGCTGCGCCGTCAGCTCGCGAACGTGCCCGGCGACGTATTAGCCGAACAACTGTTCGAACAGAGGGCGGCGGCATGAACGCCATGACCATCGCACACATGGCCGGCGTCCTCACCTCGGCCATCCAGGCCGCGGACCGATTGGAACTCGACGCGCTCAACGACCCGGACGTCGACCTTGACCGTATACGCGATATCAAACGCGACTGCTCGACCTGCATCAGCCTGCTCGAACAAATCGGAAGGGAGCGACGATGAGCGACCGGCAATTCCAGGAATCGAAACGCATCGCCTTGCAACGCCAGAGCTGGCATTGCATGCGTTGCGGACGCAACCTGCACGACCCGAGCGTCTGGCCGGGCAGGAGCGGCCACCACCGGCAGTTGCGCCGACGAGCCAACCCGACCATGCGCGACCTGCCGTGCAACATCGTCGAACTGTGCGGGTCCGGCACGACCGGCTGTCATGGTTGGGCGCACGCTCATCCGGCCGAGGCGGAACGGTTCGGCTACATCATCCCGAGCTGGCGTGATCCGCTCAACGCGCCGATACGCGACTGGAACGGCGACTGGTGGTGGCTGCTGGATGACGGCACGGCGCAACGGCTCACTCAAATCGAGATCATCGAATGGCAAAGCAATTGGAAGGAAGAATCATGAGGAAACAGGACGAAGACCTGAACGTGAAGCCGGAGGCGCTGCTCTGGCTCGACTTCGAAACGACCGGCACGGACAGGAATGACAGTCTGCCGTTGGAGGTCGGCATGGAATGCACCGACGTGCTGGGCGAACATTCGTATGGATCCCTGCATCGCATCATCAGACCGGACTATCTCGACCTGTTGGACATGAGCCCGGTCGCGTTCTCGATGCACACGGACAATGGATTGCTGTTCGAACTGCTGAACGGCTCCGACAGGAACGACTGCGTGGAAGCGGTCGCGAACGCCGCGGAGGAGTATCTCGACTCCCTGTCGCAACGCTTCATGCTGGTTCCGGCCGGAACGAACGTGGACTTCGACATCGACTTCCTCAAACGACTCGACCTGAACCCGGACAGGTGGCTGTCCTACCGCAAGTTCGACCTGACCACGCTCCGCCGCTACCTGCGGTTCATCGACTGTCCCGAGGATCCGTACAAGGGGCATGCCGGTTCGCACAGGGTGCGTGATTGCATCCGTCGTGACATCTCCGACTATCGGTGGTACCGCAAGCTCCTGAAGGGAGCATGGTGATGACCGTGGCCGCCATGATGCTCCTGTGCGTGGCCGTCCTGGTCGCTTGGATCGGAGGCAGGCCATGACGGTCCAGACGCATATGGCGTGGCAGTACCGGAATCCCGCCGACCTGATCGGCCGGCGATGCATCGCGCTCACCGGCATGGATGTCACGTTGGACGGCCCGTTGGATCTGATTCGGTTGAGTCCGGTCCACGCGGTCCTGAAATACCGGGGCATCGGCCTGCATGTCATCGACTGCGACCTGCGCCACCATACGAACAAAACCTCGGACGGCATCCGCGCCGTCGTCATCACGGAAGGCAAACCATGAAAAACACCATATCGCATGCCAGGAAATGGCATAGGACCAGTCCATGCCCCTACTGCGGCACGAGGAAACCAAGCATCGAACCATACGCCCGGATCATCGGAGCCACGATGCACTGCATCTGGATCGCCAAATGCCGTGGATGTCCGAACGCCGTCTGGATCACCACCCAGGACGACAGCATCAAAACCGCGATCCGCGGATGGAACCGATACGCCAACGGCGAATGGCGCAAACACTAGGAGGAAACAAAATGAGAAAGACAACACGCATCACACTCGCCATCACCGTCATATGCATGGCGCTCGCCGGATGCGGAAGCGCGTCGGAGCCTTCAACGCCAGCGCATGAGGTCAGGTCCATCGAATCGCAGTGCTCCCAGGACGAAGACGGAGACTTTCGTGAATGCGTCATCACCCTGACCGACAAGAGGAAAGTGGACTGCGTCGTCTACTCGGACTACAAGCAGGGCGGCCTGTCATGCGACTGGAGCCATGTGAGCGGAGCCGACAAGGAGCCGGCAAGATGAGCTACCAGGAAATCCATGAGCTGTTCGTCGTCTGCGACGAGTGCCACACAAGACTTTCCGTCTATGACGCGACCTACGAGGACGCCGACAACGAGGCCGCCGACCACGGCTGGCAATGCGACGAGCTCCAAGGCAGGCACGTACTGCCCGCGCCACTGGCACGTCGAATGCCATGACTGCGACATCACCGACAGTGGAGCGCCGGACGAACTGGAAGCCGCGGGATGGCACATCGACCGAGATTATCCATGCGACAGCCTCTGTCCGAACCACCGCCATCTCGCATGCCGCGAATGCCGCAAGTGGGACGTCGGACCGCTGCACCGGCTCGAATACGAGGGATGGCAGGTAAATGCAGACGATTTCAAGAAGAGCCTCTGCCCGGAATGACGTAAAAAACAAGAAGGAAACGAAATGAAAGTGAAGAAAGTCCTCATAGACATGATCGTCAAATGGCATCAGGCCGGATACAGCCTCGATGAGATCTCGCCACTGATGCCGCAAGTCCCCAAAGAGGAAATCAAAGCGATCATCCAACACACCCGCGAATAACAAGAAACCCGACCTTCCGGCCGGGCTCCTGGCATCACCACAAACCAGACTACACCCGCCGGAGGGAATCGAACAAATGAACGAACAAAACAACGAATCCCAACCAACACCAAACCAGACACAACCACCACAAAACAAGCCAGCGCTCGCCGGCATGTGCCGAGTGTGCGGCGGGGAGTGCCGTATCCAGGCCACGATGTGCGACAAGTGCGAGACCGCTTTGAGGGGATGGATCCACGACTATCCGTCATGGATCCAAGCCCTGCGCGAGTTCCTGGATTCGACGGCGCATTACGGAGGCCACCAGCCTGGACGTGTCAACCTGCAGTCCGCGCCCACGCCGATCAGACTCTCGGTCGTTGACCATCTGCAGGAGATTGAGGATGCGGTGACGGCGTTGTGGTGTCGATTGTATGCGCCGCCGGCCATGCCATGGGCCACAAGCATCGCGGTCCCGTCCATCGTCGACATGCTCAAGGCATGCTGGTCATGCCAGCGGTTGAACCGACTGCCGGACATCGGTTTGATCTGGCATGACTGGGAGCGGTTGGTGCGCAAGACGCTGGCCATCATCGACGTGCCACCATCCAGGCACGGCATCGGCAGGTGCCTGAATCCTTTGTGTGGAGTGGAGCTGAGTGCGGAGGTCGGCGCGGTGAGCGTTGATTGTCCGGTGTGCGGCAACGCTTATCGCGTGGTCGATGTGCGATTGGGTTTCCTGCGGGAGTGCATCGAATCGGGCAGGGCGTTCACGCGGGGGAGTGTGCTGAGTTGCTGCGCGAATGCGGGTTCCAGTGCAATGCGAATACGATTCGCTCGTGGCGTAAGCGTGGCAGGCTTCAGCCGGTCGGTGAAAACGATAAGGGACGGCCATTGTACAGGCTTTCGGACGTGCATCGGCAGGTGCTGCGGCGCGATTCGATTTGACAAAATCGAAAGTGCAACGCAGAATTGTCAGTGGATTAGAGGGTTCAAACCGAGGTGACTTGGTTTGAACCCTTTTCATATCCGCCATGGATTCTCCTAACTCCCTGTGTTGCAGTCCCGTCCTGTCCGAACGGCATATCGGACACGCTCCGCCCACTCCCGTCAGAGTGGGCATACCTCAATGTGGCAGGCAAGCCAATCCCGTGCTTCCGTGATGCGGTGATGCTCAAATCCGCCTGCCGGTATGCCTTCGTAGGAATCAGTGGTAGATCGTACCGGCCGCGAGTCTTTATTGGATTCGCTTCCTTGTGGCCGCGTGTGGACGCGGGTTCGAATCCCGCCGAAGGCACCCATGAAACAAACCCGGGGTAGGGGTATTGACAATCCGGGAGTGGCATTCGCAGATGATGGGGAGCCCCTACAAGACACGGGAGTGTCCATATACGGGAGCCCCTATACCGGCATTCCAGCAAGCCAACGGCGAAGATAATCATTGATGCATCCATGACACCCCGGGGCTCATACATGTGGGGAGGCCACATGAGCAAGCGGCGTAACGAGCGTGTCAGCAACGGCTGGCGGCGCAGACAGCTCAGGGCAAGAGTGCTGGCCGCATACGACGTGTGTGCCATCTGTGGCAAGCCAGTCGACAAGACATTGAAGACACCACATCCGATGAGCGCCGAAGTCGACGAGCTCGTACCGGTCTCACGTGGCGGTGATCCATACAGCTTCACTAACTGCAGGCTCACGCACCGCAGATGCAACAGGTTCAAGAGCGACAAGACAGACGAACACGCACGAGCGCTGCTGGCTGGCAGACAGGAAGTGAAAGCAAGCTCGATGCCGTTCAAAACGTTCGGCATCTGACTCCGATACCAGGGCGGGGACCCCGGGTATGCCCCCTCCTGGTCGCCTCGGGTGCAGTGCCGATATTTCCCCCGGAATTCAAACGTCGGAAACAGGGGAAACGACGAAAGGTCGGAAAGCGGAGGTGGACGCCATGAAGTGCGAACTCTGCGGCAAGGAATTCCGGCCTTCCGGCCACGGGCGGCCGCAACGGTACTGCTCCAAATCCTGCCGTCAGAAAGCCGATTATCGTCGGAAAAAGAACAGGCCCGCACAGGACTGGAACAGTAAGCCACCCGTCAAAGTCGTGGAAACGAAACAGAAGCCGGAGCAGGACCTCGACCAGCGGAGTTTCGAGAGAATGATGGACGGCAGCATGCTGGACATGCTGCGCGCCAACCGCGACCGACTGCAGAAGGCTATGGACGACACGTCCACACCGGCAAACGTACTACCCGCGATCAGCCGCCAGCTCATCGATGTATGCGAACGCATCGAATCACTCCAAGGCGGAGGTCTGACCGACCTGCTGGACGATGAGGAAGACGAGGTGACGGACGATGTCGGAGCGTCGATTGTCTGAAATCGCCAAGGTCCTCCGCCAGCCGGAAGGCATCGTCGGCAGCGAGTTCACGCGAATCAACAAAGCCGCGCGCAAGGCCGGCATCCGTTTCGACTTGTGGCAGCAGGGTTTCTTGTGGCTTCTGTTCGCCAAGAACACGGAAGGCAAGTACGCGTGTGGCGCGGACGGCGCCGTGCTGTCCAGCTGCAGGCAGATCGGCAAGACCTTCACCGTCGGCACCGCGTTGTTCCTCAAGGCGATACTCACGCCGAACCTGAAGGCCATCTGGACCGCCCACCACACGCGCACCAGCGACGAGACGTTCGCGGACATGTGCGAGATGGAACACAACCCGATGCTCGGCAGGTACGTGGAACGCATCCGCAGGGCGAACGGCCAGCAGGAGATCACGTTCACGTCCGGCAGCCGCATCATGTTCGGCGCCCGAGAGAACGGTTTCGGCCGAGGCCTGCACAGCGTGGACGTGGCCGTTTTCGACGAGGCGCAGATCCTCACCGTGCGCGCGATGGACAACATGATCCCCGTCCTGAACACGAGCCCGAACCCGTTGGTCGTGTACATGGGCAATCCACCCAAGCCAGGAGACCAGTGCGAGGCGTTCACGGAGAAGCGCATGCACGCGCTGAACCATGACGGGAACCTCCTCTACGTGGAGCTTGCCGCCGACAAGGACGCGGATCCGGACGACCGCGAACAGTGGGCTAAAGCGAATCCCAGCTATCCGAGACGTACCAGTGAACAGGCAATCATACGCATGCGCAACAACCTGTCCGACGATTCGTTCCGCCGTGAGGCGCTCGGCATCTGGGATGAGACTGTCACCGCATACGCCATCGACCCCGACCAGTGGAAGGCCGCGGCCGTCGATGACGTGCCCGAAGGCGGCACGGTGAGCTTCGGCCTCGACATGCCGCCCGACAGGAGCGTGCTGACCATCGGCGCCGCATTGCGGTACGAGGACGGGTCGGCCGTCATCCAGATGGCGAACATCAAGGACGCGCGCCAGGCGGGAACCATGTGGGCCGTTGACTGGCTCGCCGAACGCTGGCCGAAGACCGCAAGCGTGGTCATCGACGCGCAGTCGCCCGCCATGAGCCTGCTGCCCGAACTGAAGAAGGCGCACGTGAAGGTCACGGTCACGAACATGCAGGAGATGGGCCGCGCATGCGGACGGTTCCTCGACATGCTCAAGCCGGAACGCTCAGGCACCCGCGGGACGAATACCAGCCGCAGCTGGCCGCCGCCGTCAAGGGCGCGACCACGCGGCCGTTGGGGCAGTCCGGCGCGATCGCCTGGAACAAACTCGGCTCGGATATCGACATAACGCCGCTCGTATCAACCACGCTCGCCCTGTACGGCGCGTTCACCACGAAGCGGCATCCCGGAAGGCGACAGGAGGTGATGGTCTGATGGTGTTCTACATGGCCGACGGCACCACAATCAGCACAGCGCCAAAATTCACCGGCAGCAGCTACCTCGACACAGCGAGCGGCAACGTCGGCACCATCCTCGGCATCGACGACGAGGACATGCCTATCATCCACGAACTGCTGCGCGTCTGGCGCGAGAAATACCCGCGCAACCTGATCCGCGGAGCCTACTACGACTGCAAGGAACGGTTCAAGGACTTCGGCATCTCCATCCCCGACCAGATCAAGAACAAGGTCGAGGCGATGATCGGATGGCCCGAACTGGCCGTCCGATCGTTGAGCGACCTGAGCGACCTGGAAGGATTCAGCATCTCCGGCGACGACACGATGGGCATCAACGACCTGTTCGAGGACAACCAGCTGGATGTCACCACGTCCGAACTGATCGTATCCTCATACAAGCACTCATGCAGCTTCCTGACCATCGCCGCAGACCCGGAGGATCCGGAACGAATCAGCATGATCCCCCGTTCCGCCGACTGGTCCGCGGGAATCTGGGACAGGCGCAACCACCGCCTGGCCGCCGCGCTGACCATCACCGAGGATGACAAGGACGGACGGATCTGCTCGTTCAACGTATGGCTCCCCGGCAAGGTCTACGAATGCTCAGGGCGCCCACTGCCATGGCGCGCGGAGAAAATCGAAACGAACTTCGACCAGCCGACGGTCGTCGCGCTCGCCTACGACAGGCAGATGGACCGCCCGTTCGGCCACAGCCGCATCAGCCGTTCGCTCATGAGCCTCGTGGACGCCGGATTCCGCACCATGGTCCGCATGGAGGCATCGGCCGAATTCTACTCCGTTCCCAAACTCTGGTTCATCGGCGCGAACAAGGACGCGTTCAGCAGCAACACGTGGAAGAGCCTCATCCAGGCGATCAACGCCATCAGCGCCGACGAGGACGGCAACCTGCCCCAACTACAGCAGGTGCAGCAGGCGTCCATGGCACCCCATTCGGACATGCTCAAGACCATGGCCATGCTCGTCGCCTCGCAGACCCGCGTGCCGGTCGACTACCTGGGCATCACACTGGACAATCCGACCAGTGCCGAGGCGATGGCATCAGCGGAACGACGCCTGACCCGCATCGCCGACAAGCAGAACGTGGCCTTCGGACGCGAACTCAAACGCGCCATGGGCATCGCCGTGGCACTGCGCGAAGGCACGAACTCGATACCCGACTCCATGCGCGACGTACACCCGGTATGGGCCCCCCACGAAGGAGATCTCCGACGCGGCGCGCGCCGACGCGTTCACGAAGATCGCCGACAAGGTCACCGGCTACGCCGACTCCGACGTCGGACTCGAACGACTCGGCCTGAGCCCGTGAGGAAATCACCCGCTTACGCGCCGACCAGCAACGCCAGCGCGCTAAGGAACAGATCGATCAGCTAAAGGCTCGCCTGGCATCGGCCGGCGGCGAGGAGGTTCAGGATGGAACTCAACAGCCTGAACATACCGGAGACGAACAGGAGAGATCTTCAACGGCTGCTTGACCAAGCCTATGCGGGATACGTCGCCGACCTTGATGCATTGGCAGACGAAGCGGCTGACGCTATCGAGGCGCAGTACCGCTCCAACCCGTTGTTCATGCGCGATGTGGTCGAGGACTACTCGAGACAGTCCGCGCAGCTGGCTGACGATTATTTCAGCCAGCTACGCGCTATATGGGCCGAGCAGTCAGGAGTGGATCTGCCGGAGTTCGAACACCCGGATTTGCTTGATCCAAGCGAAGTCCTCTACCGCATGAACGGCGGTTTCTCCGGAACTGACTGGAATGGTCTCAACTACTCCGACCTCGTCGCCGGACGCAGCAATGCCGGATTGAGCGTGGACAGTCTGTGGCCGGAGTTGAAGACCATCGATGACTGGCAGCAGCTCATTGGTGACATGGTCAGCACATCCGCCAGGCTTATGACCATGCGTGACATGCATGCCGACCCCACAAAACCAAAATGGGCGCGCGTGCCACGAGGCAGCGATCCATGCGCGTTCTGCGTCATGCTCGCCACCCGTGGCTTCGAATACCTCAGTGAAGAGACGGCCGACTTCGGCCCCACCTTCCACAATGGCCACTGTCACTGTGATGTCATCAGCAGCTGGGGAAGGCAGAAGCTCAAAGGCTTCGACCCCGACGGCATGAGTGAACGCTGGGAACAATGCAAGACGGCCATCGAGCATCGTCTTACCCACGACGAATACCTGAGAACCCGCAGTTCGCCGGACCAGAAGTTCGGCAACTGGAAACGCAACCAGATACTCGCCGAGATGCGCTGGCGCGACCGAGAATGGCTCCACAGCGGCGCAGAGCCACTGATCAGCTTCCCAAGTGATGGGATGCGTGAGGAAACCGAGAAGGCAAGACCGCAGGAGATACGAACGGCCCAGAGACTGCGCAGACATGGAATCGTCCCGGCCTTTCAGATCGACCATCGTGAAGCGAAGGATCCAGACACTGGGCGTATGCTCCTGATCGGCTTGTCTGATTTGGAAGGCGGCATCGAGCTCAAGACGCCTCAATCAGCAGACAAATTCCGCACTATCGACGGATATATGGGCAGCGCGTCAAAAAAGCCGGATTGCAGACGGCTGATCATCGACAATTCCGAAAACGACAACATGAGCGATGAGGAACTCATCGGAAACATCATGAAAAGTCATCGTTTCAAGAATGGGATCGTATACATCCTGAACAAAAAAGGACAGTTGCTGAGAATCAAGTAAGCGCCGCTGAAACTACCAAAAAGGGCGGTAACAAGGGCGCTTACATATCCATTCTATCACCTTTTGGTGGATTGCCGGAGCAGACGAACGGACCCGACTGTAAATCGGGCGCATTTTGCCACGCGGGTGCGAATCCCGCATCCACCACTCAACCGGCCCTCCGGCCGGCGGCGACCATGCGCCGCATCGCGTGGGAGGACCATACAGCGCACCGTGGCGCGGTCGAACTCGAATCCACGGGAAACAGCAAGAAGGAGCACGACATGTTCAACAGATTCCGATTCCCGGCCCGTATCCGTCTCATCGACGGCGGTTCCGGCGAAGGCGGTTCCGGTGAAGGCAACGAGCCCGAACCGAAATCGTTCACCCAGGAGCAGGTCGACCAGATCGTCGAGAGAAGACTGGCCAAGGAGCGCGGCAAGTACAAGGACTACGACGAGCTCAAATCCAAGGCCATGAGACTCGACGAGATGGAGAACGCGGGCAAGAGCGAGCTCGACAAGCTCAAGGAATCGAACGCCGCCCTGCGCAAGCAGATCGACGATGCCGCTGCCGAGAAGCAGCACGCCGAATGGGTGTCCGAAGTCGCCAAAGACAAGGGCGTCCCGGCCGAACTGCTCCGCGGAAGCACCAAGGACGAGCTCGAAGCGCACGCGGACCTCCTGCAAGCGGCACTGCATCCGGCATCCAAGCCGCCGCAGGTGAGGAACCAGACGGGCTCTCCGTCACATCAGAACAACAGCAAGGACGCCGAAGAGCTCTCGTACATCCACCAGCTCCTCGGCAGATAACCCAACCGACCGAAAGGACAAGCCATCATGGCGATGAAAACAGACCAGATCAAGCTCCCCGTGAGCGTGGCCACCGAAATCGTGAACAAGGCCAAGGACACCAGCACCATCGCGTCCCTGAGCCCCAGCACGCCGCAGATCTTCTCCGACGCCGACTACCTCGTGTTCGACGGCAAGAGCGAAGCCGAGGTCGGTGGCCCGAGGGCGCCGTCAAGGGCAGCTACGGAGCAGACCGTGGGATTCCGTCGTGGCCGAAACGCTTCAAAGTG
>ENA-OQIP01000237-OQIP01000237.1-human-gut-metagenome-genome-assembly--contig:-NODE-237-length-11096-cov-3.074665_pt1 | contig 11096 bp, 15 predicted proteins | sample MGYA00242585_ERZ504750 | MGnify/ENA primary metagenome ERZ504750 (study PRJEB26092, sample SAMD00036441) | human gut metagenome | host: Homo sapiens | study: EMG produced TPA metagenomics assembly of...
TAGCTTCTTTATCCTTGTTAATTACTGTTCTCTATAAAGAACGTTCGTTGATTTTTACTAAAATCATCTGAAAAATTCATTAGAATTTTCAAGGTTGTCTTATTGTTCAGTTGTCAAAGATCTTTTTTGTGATCCGCTTCGTATAAGAAGCTTTATCATTATATCACTTCGTTCTTAGCTTGTCAAGAACTTTTTTGATTTATTTTGTTGACCCGTTCTTCATAAGAACCGCAGCAACTTTTACATCATATCATGTTCTTTCTTACTTGTCAAGAACTTTTTTAATTCTTTTTTGAAACATTTTTTTCAAATCCCTTTGAAACAATATGTTCCTCACTGTCTCTCACAGACAGCTTAAATATAATATCATGCCATTTCTTTTATGTCAACACCTTTTTTCATTTTTTCTATTTTTATTATTTAACACTCTCATCATTATTTCAAAAAGAAGGTATCCTGCAAATGAATCATTAAATGACATTTGCAAAATACCTTCTTTTTATTGTTGCAATAATTTCTGCGTTTCTATCTGTATCTGCTGTTTGATCATCTGTTCTAATGGATTCGTTTCCACCATTGTCTGCATAACTTCACTTCCGCCAACGATCTGAGCATATTCAGATTCCATTCCAACATGTGGCATCAATGAAATAAAAAATACAACTACCATAATGATCAAGGAACCTTTGATCAATCCAAGTGCTGCTCCTGCTACCTTGTTAATAAACCCAACACCTGGAACCCTTGTAACTTTATTTGCAAGACGTATTACCACTGAAAAAATAATTTTACATACGATCATCAACCCCATATATGCAATCATATATGCAATTCGATCTGTAACAATCGTTCCCTGGATTTCTGGTACATTTTGAATCACTATTTCTTTAAAATATGCAGCGCCTTTATAAGCGATCGCAAAAGTTAAAATCCATGATGCAAGATTCAACATACTTTTAATGAGTCCTCTTCGATAACCTATGATCATCTGCAAGATCAAATAAATTCCAAAAACAGCTACGATAATTTCTCCCATATGTACTCCATTCTAGTATATCTCTGATAAATTTGTACTATTTTCATATGTTATCAGATATTTCTGTCTTTTTCCTGTTGGTGAAATATTGACAATCCGTTTCTTAAAGTCTTTCTTATACATTTCATGTCCAGCAAAATTCACAATTGAACAATGATAATTTCCAGCCAACAATAATTCTTTCTCTCCTAATAATAATTTATTATATTCTGAAGAGAATTTATGTGACATCAATTTTCTTCCTGTTTTATTATATACGACTGCTTCATATTTTTCTTGATCTGTTTTTTTCTGATCTTCAAATACGAATGCTGCGTAATCATCATTCACCGCAACACTACTCACATCTTTATCAAATGATATCGTTTGCTTTTTAGAAATTGTTTTTCCTACTTTAAAGAAAATCATCTGATCATCTCCAATTGCCACAGCTTTAGAATCACCCATAAAGCTCACTTTCGGAATTACCGTATCTTTAAAATCAAAGCCACCGATCATCTGATCTCCACTGTCTTCACCTTCCTGTCCAAAATTATACAGTGCAACTCTGCTTTTTACATTAATCCCATCAACGACAAGATAACTGACTAAAAGATTTTGTCCATCTGATGACAGATCAATATCCATTGGATATCCATTTTGATCAGATGTGACTTTGATACTTACCAGTTTCTTCTGTGCTGCATCATATAATTCTATATAATTTCCATTATCACCGTGAAGAATTAAAGCAATTACACCTTGTTTTGCCACTTCCAAATCTACGATTGGATAAGATACACTAAATTTTTTCATCTGTCCATCTGAATCAAGTAACGCAATCTCATTCCCATTCTTGGATGCAACTACAATATAGTCCCCACAATAAGATGCCTGTGGATTCTTAATGGAATATGTTTTATTCCATTTTTCATTTCCTTTTCCATCTAAGAAAGAAATCCCATCTTCGCTGTAACAGATCGTTCCTTTCTTATATGCAAATGACTGAAATGATTCTGTCAGCTCTTTTGTGATCGTTTTTACAACCTTCATCCTGTGATATGTCCGATAGCGATATGCAAATATTGTACATATACATACAACCACAAACGCTATGATCAATCCCATACGATATTTTTTCTTTTTTCTCTTAGAAATAATGCATTTTGAATGTTCTCATTGGAATTGACATAAAGAGAAAAACCTGATTTCGTCTTTTGTTCCATAAAATACCTTCCATTTTCTAATCAATCATCATCTCTGAATACAGGTAAGTATACCTTATTCAATGAAATGTGTCCAGTCTACACATATTTCCTGATTTAAATATCATCGAAGTGTTCCAGGAATGATCAACTTCTGTCCGGGGTAAATCTGATTTTCGTCAGACAATGCATTTGCCTTTTTGATTCTTTGAACAAGCTTCTGGGTCCCATATACCTTTCGACTGATCGATACTAACGTCTCTCCACTTTTTACAGTATATGTATAAGACTTGTATTGCCCAGAACTTACTTTTTGAGTTTTCTGTTTTTGTTTTATTGTGGATTGTATTGTTTTTTGTTCCTTTTTATGTGTTGAAGTTTGTGTTGCCGTATCTAATCTTTTTGTTATTTTTACACTCGTTGTTGGTGATTTTGTTGAAATTTGATCCGACACCCCTTTTCCCATCGTATGCACCGCACCATTTACAACCTCTTTAAAATTTATACTCTGATCTTGTCCAGCATAATAATACATCGTACCTCCCATGATCATCATGATCGTAACTGCTGCTGCCGTTGAAATATTCCGAATCCTTCCTTTTCTCTGATTACTCTTGGTCTTTTTGGATATCTTTTCACGAAACTGCTGGATCAATTTCTCATCTCTTCGACTCTCCATCATTTTTTCATATGTCTGCACCTCTTTTATATCTTGTCTTCGTTCCACAAGATAATTCTGCATCATCGGATTTTTTTCATAATATATATAGTATCCATTTTGCCTTGAGAGATCTTCTCCTCGAAAAACATAAAATGCATCTTCTCCTTCCAGATCATCCATCATATATAACACTTTTCCTTCTCCTGGAAAATTTTCAAAATGTGTCTTTTTTATTTTATCATTGAGTCGAACCGAAAATCCCATTCTTAAAAGTGCCCATCCGATGACATCCAGACCAGAAAACAATCGCTCCTTCTGTTGATATATCTCTCTCCATACTTCATCATCAAATACTGTTTCATCAAGATCCAATTCCAGATTCTGTCCCTCGATCGCTCCTCTTATAAAAATAACAAGATCATTTCCAATCTGCTTTTTCTCTCCAAATAAAATTGCTCCTCTTACATATGTATTTTTGTCCATGGATAAAGAATTTAAAAATGTTATAACGTAATCTTCAATATATACTTTTGTGTGTCCTGCTGGACTTCCAATCTGCCTGATATTTTTAGGCAACTGCTGCTCTGTTTTCACGAAAAAACCTCCTTTTCTTCCATTTCACAAAAACCTTATCATAAAGAGATAAAAATTTTTATCAAACAACGTCGAGACGTTAAAATTTTTTTACATACTTCTTTTCTTTTTGTATACACTAAAAAGAGAATTTAAATCAGGAGGACGATCTATTGTTAAAAAAAATATCTTACTATCATCCAGATTCCCCTTATGCTCTTATGAAATTTCAAAATGATCTGCTACATTATCTCAAAATAAAGCATAAAAAAAATCAGCCCCTCGTCATTGTCTGTATCGGTACAGACCGCGCGACTGGTGACTGTCTTGGACCACTCGTTGGTCAAGCATTGCTTCCTTCTCCTCAATATTCAGTTTTTGGGACTTTAAAAGAACCTATTCACGCTAAAAATCTCAATCAAACTTTTAAAGAAATTTATTCTGTCTGCCAAAATCCTTTCATCATCGCTGTCGATTCCTGTCTCGGTTATGCGCAGCATGTTGGATGTATTACACTCTCCCCTCTCCCACTGCTTCCTGGCCGAGGCGTTTCAAAACAGCTCCCACCGATCGGACAATTATCAATCACTGGAATTGTAAATGTCTTTTCTGATTCCGTTTCAAACGAATCTGTAATTCAAAACACTCGACTTCACACCGTTATAAAATTAGCGGATTTTATCACAAATGGTATAAAATCCGCTAATATCCCTTCTATATATCAAGTTTCATGTCCCCATCCTTGATCAATCCTGCTCTACGCATCGCTTCCGAAATAAAATATGTCAAAAATGCAGGAGCTATGATCTGCATGACCAGTATCATGACAATAACAGTCACTGCAGAAGTTCCTCCTGTTGTCATCGTCTTATATGTCATCATTGGTCCCACAAACCCTGCCGTTCCCATACCAGAACCAATTGCATTATTCGTCATTTTTAAAACTACAGTAGAGATCGGACCAAGAATGGCACTTGTAATGATCGGTGGCAGCCAGATCAATGGTTTTCTTACAATATTGGGAACCTGTAACATCGATGTTCCTATTCCCTGTGCCAATAGACCTCCAATTCCATTCTCCCGTAAACTGGCCGTCGCAAATCCGATCATCTGTGCACAACACCCAATCGTTGCTGCTCCTGCGGCAATTCCAGAAAGATTCAAAATAATTCCAAGTGCTGCTGAACTGATCGGAAGAGTTAACGCCATACCCATCAATACAGAAACAACAATTCCCATCAAAAATGGCTGCTGTTCTGTTCCCCATCGAATCATCTCTCCGATCTGTTTCATGAGATCTGAAATATATGGTCCAACCGTTAACCCCACGATTCCACCACATACGATCGTTGTTAATGGCGTCAAAATAATATCAAGCTTTGTTCTTCCAATGAAAATCCTTCCAATCTCTATTCCTATGTAAGCCGCTACAAATGCTCCAAGAGGCTCTCCTGGGCCACTTAATAGGATTTTGCCACTTGAACTTACACTTCCATTCAATAAGCCAGAAGCAAAAGCTCCGATCATACCCGCACTTGCGGCAGATGCACATACAAGTGTTGATTCTCCTAATTTACTTGCAACTCCAATTCCAATTCCAGCTCCCGTCAATACTTTAGCAATCGATGCAACCATAACGATCATATTTCCTATATCTCCTCCTATGATCGTTCCGGCTTGTTCTAAAATCGTTCCAATGATCAATGTTGCAAATAATCCTATTGCCATTCCTGACAATCCATCTATAAAAATCCGTTTTAAAATTTTCATGCTCCATCTCCCTTTTAACATAATGTTTTTTTTAGTATAACATACCTATTTTGCTTTACAAGAAACAAAAATACTTCTATACTAAGTCAAAAGAAGTAACTATTTACCAATTTATTAAGGCAGGAGTTTATTTATGTTTCGTATGTGGGGCAAGATTTTTCATGAAAATCATATGTTAAAAGACACTGTAATCTGTATAGATAGTGATCTGAATCGAACTAGAAAAGTATATCAGGCATTGGAAGAGATCTGTTATGAATTTGATCTTTCTAAACCACTCTGGCTTGATCACAATAAAAACGACTTTATCCATCATTCAAAAACCAGATTTAATTCTGACAGTTTTGTAGAAGATATTGATTTTGATTTTCTTGAAATTCAGGTAATTGAAGAAGACTAAATAATTTTATATTTTCTTTTGAAATCGTTTACAAAACCACAAAACAAATGGAGATTATTTATATGAAGGGAAACGGTCACCCCACAAACAATCAGAATATTTCTGAATATGTTGCACTTTTATATCAGAAATATTCGCATAAATTATACTGTAATGCTTTTCATTACACGTCAAATCCAAGTATTGCTGAAGATGGTGTTCAGCAGATATTTGAAAGAATTCTTTTACATCCTGACACAGCATTACATGTACCTGAACACGAGATTATCTATTATCTCTTTGCTATACAGCGTAATGTGATGTATACACTAACTATGGATGAGTATAAAAATTCTCACTATCCTTTAGATTATGATGATGGTAACGATATTTCTCGTAATCTCATTGATCCTGAGGATCTGTTTATCCGTTATATTTATCTTGATTCTCTCAAGATCATTTTCTCAACACTAACACCCGATTTTCGTGATACTATAATTTTTCATTATTTCTATGGATTTAAATATAGTGAGATTGCATGTATGTTTCATATTTCTGAAAGAGCAGTTAAGAAAAGAATTGCTGTAGCCAAGAAACGCGTAAGAACCATGTTTCAGAAAGAGGATTTCCTATGAACAATACAAATAAGAATATTTTTTTATTTTCTGGTTCCCTTTTTTCTTCAAAAATCGGTTTACTATATATAAGGGAGTGAACATTGTATTTTAAACGCATAATAATAACAGTAGGATTACCGATTACAAGATAACAACAGGCAGTCAAAAAAACAGGACACCCTGTATTCGTCCGTATATAGAATATAATTTTCATTGATGACAGGTCTCATCTCTGAATCATATCTCAGATATAATGGATTCTCTCTTATAAATTCCACAAATGTATGGATTCTCATCATCTCCATACAAAATACAACAGGTCAGAGATTAATACTCTGACCTGTTATTCATTTTCTATTTTGTTGTACTTCCAAAGCCGCCATTTCTGACTTCTGTTGCATCATCATCGATCGTAACTCCGTACTGCATAAAGATTCCCTGTACCATGCCAGTTCCCTGTGCCACTGAAACTGTCTTACCTTCATTGGTGTCATTTGTTAATTTTACAAAAATGTGACCTTCATTGTCGGAATAAAAATAATCGCTGTCAATAATACCGACTGTATTATTCATCTGAAGACGGAATTTAAATCCTAATCCACTTCTTGGAAAAATATTTAATACCCAATCAGATTCAATAAAAACTCGGATTCCTGTTGGAATCTTGATTGTTTCTCCTGGTTTTAATTCAAAATCAACCGGACTAAAAAAGTCGTATCCTGCTGATCCTCTAGTCGCTCTCTTTGGCAATTTGATCTGGTCATAGATTTCTTTGATTTCTCTTCTGAAGCTCCTGGAAAACTATCATCCCAGCTTTCTTTGAACTGTTCAAAACTTACTTTATGAAATTGTGCTATCTTATTCATCTGTATCTCCTAATTATAAATGATATTCTGCGTATCTGTTAATATTTATAACGTTCCTTATTTTATCAAACTAACGAATTTCTTTCAATAGTCCGGCAGTTTTTTCAATCCTTCAAATCGGTATCCATCTTTTTTTAGGTTTATGATCACTGTCTCCAACGCTTCTGCGTTTGATCGCGATATATTATGTATGAGTGGAATCGCACCTTTATGCGTATATTTTTGAAAATGTTCTATCACATAGTCTTTTCCAGGCTGTTGATCCACTTAAAATCCACGTAAGCCATACTCCAGAAAATTGTCCGATATCCCATCTTTTTGGTTAATGCTAGTGTTCTCTCATTATACTCTCCCATTGGAGGCCGGATAAAAGGATCCATATCATATCCTGTTGCTTCTTTACAATACTGTGCACAATCTATGATCTCCTGTTTATTATCGCGATCTGACAATGTTGGCATGCTCTTATGATGTACCGTGTGATTTCCTACGATATGCCCCTCTTTTTTCATACGCTTTACGAGCTTTGCTTCCTCTCTGATAAATGGTTTTGTTACAAAAAAAAGCTGCTACAACTTTTTGTCTTTTCAAAACATCCAGAATTTTTGGAGTAAATCCATTTTCATATCCGCAATCAAACGTCAGATAAATCTTTTTTTCTGTGCATTTTGGATCTACATAATATGCATCATATTTTGACAGATCTATTTTCTGTGAAACCTCTGGCTGCTGATGTTCCTCATTTCTTTTAAACCACCAACTTTCAATCCCTTGCGAAACATTTCCCACCGTCTTGTATATCTGTATTGTTGAATCTCGATGTGTATCTTGCTTTTTCTTTTTCTGCTCTTCGGTTTGCCCCATACATCCACTAAATAATATTCCTGTTATACAAACTAAGATCATCTGAAAAATTCTTCGATATTTCATAAAAGCACTCACACAACCTCTTTTTCTTATATGTATTATCCAATTTCTCACTTTATAAGTCTTTTTATAAAATCTTTTAATATCTGCAGATCTTCATCTGTCAGCTGACATTCTCTGGTAACTTGCAATCTCCTCCCAATGCTCTCGATATTCGCTACCTGTTTCTTTTCTTTTTTATCTCTTCTTTTTCTTATTTCTAAATTTCTTATAATTTGTTTTTTGTATAATTCAACATTCGATTTGGTAATATGTTTTCCAAATAGTTGATCAGATTAATTTTTATTTTCCTCTTCATCTGATCCATTTTTGTTAAATAATCCATCATAAAGATGGAAATTCCACATACAACTCCAATAATCAAATTTCTTCCCCAGAAATTAATATCTGCATTCATTGCTATTCCACGAATAGCGCCCAGACATCCAAGACCTACACAGATAATTGCACAAAACCCTGGAATCTGTTCCAGGAAAAATGAATTTATCCCCAATATCTTGTCCGCTTCAAAATATTTATCCACAATACAGCTGATATTATTCACTTTTGTTTGCAGATTATAATAGTTTTCTATTTTCTTTTTTAATGTGCCGATCCAATACCGTTTTGGTCTCTCCATTTCTTCTGAAGATACTAACAATCTATGATAATTTGCCCAAACTATGACCTTAGTAAGAACTGCGATCACCATTGCTGTTATAAATCCTTTCATAAAAAAAGTTTCCCTTAACATTTCCATAGATACCACTCCTTTTCATCATATATATGTTACTTATGATTATAAAAGGATATCTATCGAAACTTAAGAGAAACCGTCCTACAAAGTTAGACTACATTCTGTCTAATATTCCAAGAACCAGACGAACAATGTGTTTTATTGCCGCTTTTTCAAATTCTTCGTAACTTCCTGCTGCTTCCTGATCTGCTTTATCAGAGATCGCACGAAGAATGATAAATGGAATCTGATTTAAATGTGCTGCCTGTGCCATCGCTGCACCTTCCATCTCTGCACAGTATCCATCAAATTCATTGATCAGATAATGTTTCTTCTCATTATCTGAAATAAACTGATCCCCACTGACTACTCTTCCAACATAGCTGTGGATATCTGGATTCACTTCGTCACATGTCTTCTTGGCAAGTTCGATCAGATCTTTATCTGCCTCAAAATAAGAAGTATCCATTCTAGGGATTTCCCCAACTTTATATCCAAAAACAGTTGCATCTACATCATGCTGAACTGCATCTTTGGAGATTACAATGTCCCCGATCTCAATGTCTTTATATAGTCCACCTGCAACACCTGTATTGATCACAGCTTTTACATCAAAACGATCTGCAAGAATTTGTGTGCATAATGCCATATTTACCTTACCAATCCCACTCTGCACGATCACAACTTCTTTATCTTTTAACTTTCCACAATAAAAATCCATACCTGCACAGGTTACTTTTTCTTTTTCTTCCATAGCTTCGATCAGCTGACTGACTTCTTCTTCCATGGCTCCAATGATACCAATCATATGTTATCTCCTTTTCTTTTATGTTGATTTCAGTTTACGAGAAATCGTAATTTATGTCAAATAAGAATCTCTTGAAATACACACTCTCTTGCACTATAATTTGTTGTGTATCTAGGCATTTTACCAGATACTTAATTTTTGAAATATATTTACAGGAGGATAATAGAATTATGGTATATAAAACAAAAGGAACTTGTTCCAGTGAAATTGAATTTGAGGTAGAAAACGGAATCTTAACAGATATCCATTTTGTTGGTGGATGTCAGGGAAATACAACTGGTGTCGCTGCATTAGCAAAGGGACTGCCTATTGATGAAGTTATCGACAAATTATCTGGAATTCAGTGTGGTTTCCGTGGAACTTCTTGTCCAGACCAGCTTTCTAAAGCACTGATCGCGTACAAAGAAAATAATTAATCGGGGTGAAAAGATCATGAAACGAATCGTATTAACCGGTGGAGGAACTGCCGGACATGTTACACCAAATATGGCACTTATACCGAAACTGATTGATGAAGGATATAATATTTATTATATTGGTTCTTACGAAGGTATGGAAAAGAAACTGATCGAAGATATCGGTGTTACTTACTATGGAATTTCTTCTGGAAAGCTTCGCCGCTATTTTGATATCAAAAACTTCTCTGATCCATTCAGAGTTATCAAAGGATTTTTTGAAGCAAAGAAGATCTTAAAGAAACTTCGTCCAGATGTTGTATTTTCCAAAGGTGGCTTTGTCACTGTGCCTGTTGTGATTGCTGCCAAACAGCTCCATATTCCCGTGATCATTCATGAATCTGATATGACTCCAGGATTAGCAAACAAGTTAAGTATTCCTAGTGCAAGTAAAGTATGCTGCAACTTCCCTGAGACAGTAAAAACTTCTCCCCTGAAGGAAAAGCTGTACTAACAGGTTCTCCGATCCGTGAAGAATTATTTACAGGAAAATGTGAAGAAGGACTTCGTCTGTGTGGATTTACAGAAGAAAAACCTGTACTTCTTGTTATTGGTGGAAGTCTTGGATCTGTTGCGATCAACAATGCGATCCGCAGTAACATTGATGCGTTACTTGAAAAATACCAGATCATTCATCTGTGTGGACGTAATAACTTAGATGAAAGCCTTGAGGGCAGAAAAGGTTACAAACAGTTTGAATATGTCAAAGATGAGTTAAAACATTATTTTGCATGTGCAAATGTTGTTGTGTCCCGTGCTGGAGCGAATGCGATCTGTGAGCTTCTTGCACTTAGAAAGCCAAATATCCTGATTCCTCTTGGATTAGAAGCCAGCCGTGGAGACCAGATCCTAAATGCTGAATCTTTTGAGAATCAGGGATACAGCTATGTGCTTCAGGAGAAGGATGTTACAAGCGAAACTTTATTGAATGCTGTTAACAGTGTTTATGAAGATCGTGATAAATATATTGAAGCTATGAATCATAGTAAGCTTGCAAATCCGATCGAGACGATCGTGAATCTGGCAAATCAATTAGCTTCTCGAAAAAAGAAACGATGATTTTATTAATTGCTCATAAAAAACGAGAGAAATTAAAAATTTCTCT
>ENA-OQIP01000238-OQIP01000238.1-human-gut-metagenome-genome-assembly--contig:-NODE-238-length-11081-cov-2.010498_pt1 | contig 11081 bp, 13 predicted proteins | sample MGYA00242585_ERZ504750 | MGnify/ENA primary metagenome ERZ504750 (study PRJEB26092, sample SAMD00036441) | human gut metagenome | host: Homo sapiens | study: EMG produced TPA metagenomics assembly of...
GTCTTAACTAACTGTTATTATAATATCCTATCTCGGATGTTTTGTCTACCTTTATTTTTGAGAAACTTTCTCAATACCAAGAATCTTTTCTGCCCTTGCTACAGCTTCTTCGCTTGGCGGATTTACGCCTTCTAATGGGTATTTTATCCCTAATTTTTCCCATTTAAAGAGTCCAAGTGTATGGTATGGCAAGATTTCCACTCTCTTAACTGTCTTTAGTCCATCGATGAAATGTTTTAAGTCTGCTAGTCCTTTTTCATCGTCTGTTAAATCTGGCACTAGCACGTGACGGATCCACAGATCTACTCCGAGGTCTGAGATTTCCTGTGCCATTGCTAAAATATTACTGTTTGGACAGCCTGTCAATTTCTTATGTTTTTCCTCGTCCATTTCTTTTAAGTCTAGAATGACAAGGTCAGTGTATTTCATTAATTCTAACCATTTGCTGTGAAATGGTTCTTCTTTTGTATATGGATTAGCAGAGGTATCAAGTGCAGTATGGATTCCTTCTTGTTTTGCCAATTTAAAAAATTCGATCAAGAACTCGATCTGTAGAAGGGGTTCTCCACCGCTGACTGTAATTCCTCCATCACTTCCCCAGTACATGCGGTAACGCAAAGCCCTCTTTAAGAGGGCTTCTGCCTGCCAGTCTTCACCGCAGTTTTCCTGCCAAGTCTCCGGATTGTGACAATATTTGCATCTCATCCGGCAGCCTTGCATGAAAGCGATAAACCGCACACCGGGACCATCCACGAGACCAAAAGTCTCGATGGAATGGATTTTTCCGGTTATTTTTTCATTCATAGTTCTATTCCACTAATTTAAATTACATTGTTGCATGGCATGTTCTGGAAATAACGTCCATCTGCTGTTCTCTTGTTAAGTCGATGAACTTAACTGCATATCCAGATACACGGATCGTAAAGTTTGCATATTCTTCTTTTTCAGGATGTTCCATCGCATCGATCAGTTTTTCTTTACCAAATACGTTTACATTTAAGTGGTGAGCTCCCTGATCAAAGTATCCATCCATAACATTTACAAGGTTATTGATTCTTTCACCCTCTTCATGTCCTAATGCATCTGGGTTGATCGTCTGTGTATTAGAAATACCATCTAATGCCCATTCATATGGAAGTTTAGCTACAGAGTTTAAGGATGCTAATAATCCATTCTGTTCTGCTCCATAACTTGGGTTTGCTCCTGGTGCTAAAGGTTCTCCTGCTTTTCTACCATCTGGCATTGTTCCTGTTGCTTTTCCGTATACAACGTTAGATGTGATCGTAAGGATAGATGTTGTAGGCTCAGAGTTTCGATATGTGTGATGTTTTTTGATCTTAGCTAAGAATGTTCTTAACAGCCATACTGCGATATCATCAGCTCTGTCATCATCGTTTCCGTATTTAGGGAAGTCTCCTTCGATTTCATAGTCTACAACTAATCCATCTTCATCACGGATTGCTTTTACTTTTGCATATTTGATCGCACTTAAAGAGTCAACTGCATGAGAGAATCCTGCGATTCCTGTTGCAAATGTTCTTTCAAGTTCTGTATCCATTAATGCTAATTCCGCTGCTTCATAGTAATATTTGTCATGCATATACTGGATCAAGTTTAATGTGTTCACATAAAGATCTACTAACCAGTCCATCATAACATCATATTTCTCCATAACTTCGTCATAGTCTAAATATTCAGACATGATTGGTTTGTAAGAAGGTCCTACCTGCTGTTTTGATTTGCAGTCCACACCACCGTTGATCGCATATAATAAGCATTTTGCAAGGTTTGCTCTTGCACCAAAGACTGCATTTCCTTACCAGTCTTAGTTGCAGATACACAGCAACAGATTGCATAATCATCTCCCCATACTGGTTTCATAACATCATCATTTTCGTACTGGATAGAACTTGTACGGATAGAGATATCAGCTGCATATTTCTTGAAGTTTTCTGGAAGATCAGAAGAATATAATACAGTGATGTTTGGTTCTGGAGATGGTCCCATGTTCTCTAATGTATGTAAGAAACGGAAGTCTGTCTTTGTAACCATGGAACGTCCATCTACACCGATACCAGCAAGGTCAAGCGTTGCCCATACTGGGTCTCCTGAGAATAACTGGTTGTAAGAAGGAATTCTTGCGAATTTTACCATTCTGAATTTCATTGTTAAATGATCGATCATTTCCTGAGCTTCTTCTTCTGTGATGATTCCTTTGTCAAGGTCACGCTGGATATAGATATCAAGGAATGTAGCGACACGTCCGATACTCATGGCAGCTCCATTCTGAGTTTTGATCGCTGCTAAGTATCCAAAGTACATCCACTGGATTGCTTCTTTTGCAGTTTTTGCTGGTCTTGAAATGTCAAATCCATAGATCTTAGCCATTTCTTTCATACCTTTTAATGCTTTTTTCTGTTCTGCAATCTCTTCACGAAGACGGATCACATCATCTGTCATAACACCGCATCCACAGTTTGCAAAATCATTTTCTTTTTCTTCTAATAAGTAGTCGATTCCGTATAAAGCAACACGACGGTAGTCACCTACAATACGACCACGTCCATAAGTATCGTGGAAGACCCGTGATGATCTTGTTATGTCTTGCTTTTTTCATTTCTGGTGTGTAAGCAATCGAAAACAGCTGTGTTATGAGTCTTTGAATATTTTGTAAAGATTTCATGTAATCTTTCGCTTGGTTCATAACCATAGTTACGACAAGATTCTTCTGCCATTTTGATACCACCATATAGGCATAAATGCACGTTTTAATGGTTTGTCTGTCTGAAGACCAACGATCTGCTCCAAATCTTTTGTTTCTTCACTGATATAACCAGGTCCATGAGAAGTTAAAGAAGATACGATATCTGTATCCATGTCAAGAACTCCACCTTTTTTTCGTTCTTCTTTCTGAAGTCCCTGTAAGATACCCCATAGCTTATCTGTTGCTTCTGTAGATCCTGCAAGGAAGCTTTCGTCTCCATCATAAGGTGTGTAGTTTTCCTGGATGAAATCTCTTGTATTGATTTCTTCCTTCCAGATTCTACCTTTAAATCCTTCCCATTCTTCAAACTGTTTCATTTTGAAAACTCCTCCATTTCTTTTGGATTAAAATTATTATAAAAACTCCTTTGGTTAGTTCTATCTAACTCAATTACATTATAGCAAAAATAAAATTGAATACAATATGCTTAACCGATAAACTTTCTCGTTAAATAAATAACAACTCCTGTTTTTCATATTTTTTTGCATACAAAAACAGTATATGGTCCAAAAAATTATACTTCAGACCATATACTGTTTTTCATGTTCAATGACTATATAAAGAAACTTTTTAGTGATGGAATAATCTGATTCCTGTAAATGCCATTGCCATGTTGTACTTATTACAGCAGTCAATGACAGCGTCATCTCTTACAGATCCACCTGGCTGTGCGATGTATTTTACGCCACTCTTATGTGCTCTCTCGATGTTATCGAAGAATGGGAAGAATGCATCAGATCCCAATGTAACATCTGTTAACTTATCTAACCATTCTCTCTTTTCTTCCTTTGTAAAGACCTCTGGCTTCTCAGTGAAGATGTTTTCCCATGCTCCGTCTGCTAAAACATCCATGTATTCATCTCCAATGTAAAGATCAATCGCATTATCTCTGTCTGCACGGCGGATTTTTTCTTTAAATGGCAGGTTCATAACTTTTGGACACTGTCTTAACCACCAGTTGTCTGCTTTCTGTCCTGCAAGTCTTGTACAATGCACACGTGACTGCTGCCCTGCTCCGATTCCGATTGCCTGTCCGTCTTTTACGAAACATACAGAGTTAGACTGTGTGTATTTTAATACGATCAAAGAAATCTTCATATCGATCAATGCTTCTTCTGGAATCTCTTTGTTCTCAGTCACGATATTAGATAATAATTCATCATCGATCGGAAGTTCCTGTCTTCCTTGTTCAAATGTAACACCAAATACCTGTTTATGCTCTAATGGTGCTGGTGTATAGTTCTCATCGATCTTGATAATGTTATAGTTTCCGTTTTTCTTTGCTTTTAAGATTTCCAGTGCTTCATCTGTGTATCCTGGTGCGATCACTCCGTCAGATACTTCTCTCTTGATCAGACGTGCTGTATCTGCATCACATACATCAGATAAAGAAATAAAGTCACCGAATGAAGACATACGGTCTGCACCTCTTGCTCTGGCATATGCACATGCTAATGGAGATAAATCTCCCATATCATCTACCCAGTAGATCTTCTTTAAGGTATCAGACATTGGACGTCCTACAGATGCTCCCGCAGGTGATACGTGTTTGAAAGAAGTTGCAGCAGGAAGTCCTGTTGCTTTCTTTAATTCTCTTACCAGCTGCCATCCATTAAATGCATCCAAAAAGTTGATGTACCCTGGTCTTCCGTTTAATACTTCAATTGGAAGTTCACTTCCGTATGCCATGTAGATTCTTGATGGTTTCTGGTTTGGATTACATCCGTACTTTAATTCTAATTCCTTCATTTTTCTTCTCCTTTGATCTGCTGATCGACTGATTATTTGTTCTTATTTACGATTCTTGTCTCATATTCTCCTGTTGCAATATCAATATAACGTACAAACAGAGATACTTTGTTGTCATCGTTTAAGCTGTTCCAAAGTGTATTTGTGAAGTCATCGATATCTTCTTCGATCACTACTAATTTAGGTTCTCCTTCAAAACTTGGAAGTGGATTCCCATCATGCATATATGTGTGGATAAAACGTCCTTCTCCTGCGATTGGATTTTCATATGTATATGTAAATCGATTGCAACTTTCTGGATTTCCATTGTTGCTCTTTAAAATAGACATTGCATAGTGAAATGTCCCATCTTTAATCTTCATCAGACCAGAAATTCTTGGTGTATAGTTTGGTCCGTCTGGTTCAAACTCACGACTTCTTAAAGATTCTTCAAAGGTAAGTCCCTTTTCTCTTCCTTCATATACTGTGTCTGTCTGATCCCCGTTCGTAACGATCGTCTCGTCTCCAAGAACACGAACTGGTGCATAAATGATCAGGCTTGGATCTTCTAGTTTGGCAGGATCAAATGCCTGTGTGCGGATTCCTTCCCCTTCTTCTACAAAGACACGATTACGACTATTCTCACTGCGTCCCATGATAAAGTATGCAGTGACCGCTTTCTTCCCATCTTTTGGATCTTCCGATGACGATTCCTCGTCCTGGGTAAGCATTTTCCTTTAATTCCTGAGCAAGAGCTAACTTCTTCATTGGTCTTAAATCTCCTTCTTTTGAAAATCTTGTTTTTTTATTTCTTCTATTGTATATAAAAAATGGATTGAATACAAGAAAAAACTAACAATTATAAAATAAAGGGCAGGTTTCCTATATATTTTTGTAACACTGTCCTTTATTTCTATCATTTTTTACATAGTTATGCTTTTTTATTTACAATGTATTATATCTTATTTTTTAGTTTCGTCTAAAAAAAACAGGTAGAAATTCCGCATAATTTATTATTTTAACATACAAAAAGAATGGAACATCAATCCCTGACATTCCATCCTTTTTCTTATTTTATATTCAAAAATTACATTCTATTGATTCGTTCAATAGCTTCGACTGTATTCTCATAGTTACCGAACGCTGTAAGTCGGAAGTATCCTTCTCCGCTTGGTCCGAATCCTGATCCTGGTGTTCCAACGACGTTGGCATCTTCTAACAGATGATCGAAGAATTCCCAAGATGTCATGTTATCTGGTGTCTTTAACCAGATGTATGGCGCATTAACACCACCAGATACTGTGTATCCTGCATCCTGTAATCCGTTAAAGATTACTTTGGCGTTGTTCATGTAGTATCCAACCTGTTCTTTTAACTGAGCTTTTCCTGCTTCAGAGTAAACTGCTTCTCCAGCTCTCTGTACGATGTATGGAGCTCCGTTATATTTTGTTCCGTGACGTCTTGCCCATAACGCATGTAACTGTGTATCTCCACATTTTAAATCTTTAGGGATAACAGTATATCCTAAACGAACTCCTGTAAATCCTGCATTCTTAGAGAAACTCTTTAATTCGATCGCACATGTTCTTGCACCTTCACATTCATAAATTGTATGTGCAACGTTATCTTCTGAGATATATGCTTCGTATGCTGCATCATAAATGATCACGCATCCGTTTTTGTTTGCATAGTCTACCCATCCCTGTAACTGGTCTTTTGTGATTGTTGATCCAGTTGGATTGTTAGGGAAGCAAAGGTAAATGATATCTGGCACTTCGCTTGGGAAATCTGGTGCGAAGTTATTCTCTGCTGTACATGGCATGTAGATAACATCGCTCCATGTTTCTGTTGCTTTATCATATGTTCCGGCTCTTCCTGCCATAACGTTTGTATCTACATATACTGGGTATACAGGGTCACATACGGCAATCTTGTTATCCTGTGCAAAGATTTCCTGAATATTTCCAGAATCACATTTTGCTCCATCACTTACAAAGATTTCATCTGCTTTGATATCTGCTCCACGATCCTGATAATCATTCTTTGCGATTGCATTTCTTAAAAATTCATATCCAAGGTCTGGTGCGTATCCGTGAAATGTTTCTGCATGTCCCATTTCATCTACTGCTTTGTGTAAAGAGTCAATGATCGCTGGTGCCAGAGGCTGTGTTACGTCTCCAATTCCTAAACGAATAATATTTTTGTCAGGGTTTGCCTCGGAATATGCATTTACTTTTTTCGCAATTGTAGAAAATAAATAACTTCCAGGCAGTTTCAAGTAGTTGTCGTTAATTTTAAACATAAATTCCTCCTAGTTTTGATATGTTAATGATTCTTTAATCATCTTTGCCATTTCGATAAGACCCACTCCACTGTTCATGCTTCTCTGTTGTATATATGCGTGGGCTTCACTCTCTGTAATCTGATTATTCTGCATCAGTAATTCTTTGACTTCTTCCAGAAGACGGACTTCTTCTCTCGTACGTTGTTTTGGACGTTGTTTTCTTCGTCTTTGCTTCTCAGAAATTTCGGTAACGATCTCTCTCGTTTTCTCGACTAATTCATACCCTTTTAACGGCATCGAAAGTCCTATGACATTCGGATACACGCAGTCATCTAAATATTGGCGAGAAGCGATCAGCAACATCTTGACCTCTTCAGAAAGATATTCTCTTAATTCACTGTAGATCATATCGGAACATTTGTATCCGCAGACGACTAGTCCTTCTTCAACACCTTCCATACGCTGGACTACCTGTGCACCCGTTGCACATACAGCGGTCACTTCAAAACCACTTCTTACCAGAAGATTCCTAATGCTTCTGGCGACTTCTTGTTTCGGGAATAAACGATGACGTTTACCAAGCTTCTCACCTCCCGTATCATGTATATATCAATCATTAGATCTTGTATAAATAACGATCGACTTCCCATTGTGATACGAACTTCTGATAAGACTCCCATTCAGCACTCTTAGCTTCAACATACTTGTTAAAAATATGATCTCCTAAAAGTTCTTTCATATAAGTGCTTTGTTTGAAAATCTCAAGAGCTTCTTTCATGTCTCTTGGCAGTGTATTGATCCCTGCTTCTTGTTTTTCTCCCTCAGCCATCTCATACTGATTCTTCATGGAACCTTTTCCTGGTGTTAATTTGCGCTTGATCCCATCTAATCCTGCTGCAAGGCTGACTGCCAGTGCAAGGTAAGGATTCGCAGCAGAATCAGGGCTTCTAAATTCAAGCCTTGTTCCGCTTCCACGGGCTGCTGGTACTCTGATAAGTGGACTTCTGTTCGATGGTGACCATGAAACATCCACAGGTGCCTCATATCCTGGCACGATTCTCTTATAAGAGTTTACCAGTGGATTTGTGATCAGGCACATCTCATTTGCATGTTCCATAACTCCAGCCATGAAGTGAAAAGCCTCCTCACTGATTCCAAGATCATTCTTAGAATCAGCGAAAATATTCTTTCCATTCTTCCATAAAGACATGTTAAGATGCATTCCTGAACCGTCCACTCCAGTGATCGGTTTTGGCATAAAACTTGCATAAAGTCCATGTCTTTTAGCAATATATTTTACGATGAATTTAAATGTGAGGATGTTATCGGCCGTTCTTAAGGCATTGTCATACTTAAAGTCGATCTCATGCTGTGCTGGTGCAACTTCATGATGAGATGCCTCAATCTCAAATCCCATATCTTCAAGATTCAAGATCATATCTCTTCTGGCACTTTCTCCTAAATCTAACGGAGCTACATCAAAATATCCGGCTTTCTCATGAGAAACCGTCGTTGGGCGGCCTTCTTCATCTGTGTGGAATAAGAAAAATTCACATTCCGGACCGACGTTAAATTTATAACCCATTTTCTGGCACTCAACCATCACTCGTTTTAATACATTTCTTGGATCTCCAGCAAATGGAAGTCCATCTTGTCCGTATACATCACAGATCAATCTTGCCACGCGGTTTCCTCCCGCATTCCACGGGAAGATTGCAAAGCTGTCAAGATCTGGATATAAATACATATCTGATTCTTCAATACGGACAAATCCATCTACACTAGATCCATCAAATGTACACTTATTATCCAACGCTTTCTCAAGCTGTCTTGCGGTGATCGCGACGTTCTTCATTGTTCCGAACAAGTCAGAAAATTGTAGTCTGATAAATTCGACATCATTTTCTCTGACGAGGTCTATCACATCCTGTTTTGTGTATCGACCCATAACATCACTCCTTCTTACTTCTTAATTAAATCTGTGCGATATCAACTACGCTGAGCTGATCTCTGTTTCCTGTTTCCAAACTAGTCAGTAGAGCATCTGCCGTATCAAGACTTGTAAGGCATGTTACTCCTGTTTCGATTGCGTAACGGCGGATCAGGAATCCATCTCTGCTTCGACCTACACCCTGAGATGGTGTATCAATGACTAAATCAATTTTATCATCTAAAATGAGATCTAGCAAGTTTGGAGATTCTTCTTCTAATTTATTAATCTGTTTTGCATGAACTCCAGCTTCATTTAAGACTCTGCAAGTGCTCTTTGTTGAGAAAATCTCATATCCTAATGCTTCAAATCTGCGTCCAATATCAATCGCATCAATCTTATCGGAGTCTTTCACTGTTAAGATCATCTTCTTGTATTTTGGAAGATTTACTCCAGCTCCTAAGAATGCTTTGTATAACGCTTCATGGAAATTCTTAGAAATTCCAAGACATTCACCTGTAGATTTCATTTCAGGCCCAAGGCTGATCTCTGCTCCTCTTAATTTTTCAAAAGAGAATACTGGTTTCTTCACTGCATAGTATTCAGATTCTTTCTGAAGTCCTGGTTCATATCCAAGATCTCTGATCTTAGCTCCAGTGATCACTTTCGCTGCTAACGCTACGATCGGAATACCTGTAACTTTACTGATGTAAGGCACTGTACGGCTGGATCTTGGGTTTACTTCGATAACATATACTTCATCATCTGCTACGATAAACTGAATGTTGATCAGTCCGATAACATGTAATGATTTTGCTAAGTTTTCTTGTATATTCTGCAATGATTCTCTTAATTCTATCTATTAAATTGATAGATGGATATACGGAAATACTGTCTCCTGAATGGATTCCAGCACGTTCCACATGTTCCATGATTCCTGGGATCAGGATATCTGTTCCATCACAAACAGCATCGACTTCGACTTCTTTACCAACCAGATATTTATCGATCAGAATTGGATGTTCCTGTTCGTAACGGTTGATAACTTCCATGAATGCCGTAATATCTTCATCAGATACAGCAATCTGCATTCCCTGTCCACCAAGTACATAAGAAGGTCTTACAAGAACTGGATATCCAAGTTTATGAGCAACTTCTAATGCTTCTTCACATGTAAATACTGTTGTTCCTTTTGGTCTTGGAATACAGCATTCTTCCAAGATCTCATCGAATAATTCTCTGTCTTCGGCTGCATCGACATTTTTCAGCACTTGTTCCAAGGATTGGTACTCCCATCTTCATCAGTGCTTCTGTCAGCTTGATCGCTGTCTGTCCACCGAACTGGACAACTGCTCCATCCGGCTTCTCAATATCAACGATACTCTCTACATCTTCCGGTGTCAGCGGCTCAAAATACAGCTTATCAGCAATATCAAAGTCTGTACTTACTGTCTCCGGGTTATTATTTACAATGATCGTTTCATATCCTTCTTTTGCAAATGCCCATGTACAATGTACAGAACAGAAGTCAAACTCGATTCCCTGTCCGATACGGATCGGACCTGATCCAAGGACAAGAACTTTCTTCTTCGCATCTGTCTTTTCAACTTCATTCTCACTACCATAAACGGAATAGTAGTATGGAGTCTCTGCCGCGAACTCCGCCGCACAGGTATCTACGATCTTATATGCTGCCACGATACCATTTTCATGACGCATATCATGGATCTCTTGCTCTGTCTTTCCTGTCAGTTCAGCGATCACATTGTCAGGGAACTCAATTCTCTTAGCTTCTTTCAGAAGTTCCGGTGTGAGTTCCTGGGTCTTCAGTGCTGTCTCCATCTCTGTGATGATCGCAAATTTATCAATGAACCACTTGTCAACCTTTGTAATGTTGTGGATCACATCATAATCCACACCTCTTCTGCAGGCCTCCGCAATTCTCCACATACGCATATCATCAACGATCTCCAGTTGCTCCAGGAGTTCGTCATCTGTCAGACCGTGAAATCATAGGACATCAGACTGTCTACATGTTGCTCCAGTGAACGGATTGCTTTCATCAAAGCTCCTTCAAAGTTATTGCAGATACTCATAACCTCTCCGGTTGCTTTCATCTGAGTCGTAAGAGTTCTCTTTGCACTGATAAACTTATCAAATGGAAGACGCGGAATCTTTACAACTACATAATCAAGCATTGGCTCGAAACTTGCGTAGGTCTTCTTTGTGATTGCATTCTGGATCTCATCCAGATTATATCCAAGAGCGATCTTTGCCGCAACTTTGGCGATCGGGTATCCTGTTGCCTTAGAAGCAAGTGCGGAAGAACGGCTTACACGAGGATTTACCTCGATAACGCAATATTCAAATGTCTC
>ENA-OQIP01000242-OQIP01000242.1-human-gut-metagenome-genome-assembly--contig:-NODE-242-length-10927-cov-3.234815_pt1 | contig 10927 bp, 9 predicted proteins | sample MGYA00242585_ERZ504750 | MGnify/ENA primary metagenome ERZ504750 (study PRJEB26092, sample SAMD00036441) | human gut metagenome | host: Homo sapiens | study: EMG produced TPA metagenomics assembly of...
GTGCAGACGGTTCTGCCTTTCATACTGTTCCAGCAGATCATTTTCACTTTTCTATCACCCTGCTGACGCCCTCTTCTGTGATAAGTCCCGCATCAATTCCTGCTGATACCCGGCAATCTCATTTTTTACTAACCTCCATGCTGTGATATATCTCTTCTTTCGTATAATGAGGTATGTCGTGATAATATACGGTACTATCGCCAAAATAAGCCTCTATCACACTCTTTTTGAAATCGGCACCCACCTTTATATTCTTCACCTCAACAACCGACATGCTTTTGCAGTCCGGCAGGGTAATGTCTGCTGAAATATCCACATCCACACTTTTGTCAGATGTCTCAACAGAAAAGCTGTCATTCCATTTCGTACTGTCGTCAAACGCACTTATATCGCTTCCTGCTTTTGTGTTTATATTTTCAGTTTCCATATTGTAATCTACTTTTTTTCCTGAACAGCCGGTTAATGCTATTGCAAGAACCAACGCCGGTATAATAACGTTTTTCCTCTTCATAGCCTCTCCTTTACAGTGAATTTTCCAAATTTATGATTGTTCCATCTATAGCGTTTACAAAGATAGCATTTTGCTCATTGGAGTAGTCTACCAGACGTGACAGTGCCCATGCCGGAACATAGCTGTATTTTCCCTGCTCACTGTCACTTCTTATCTTAAGATAACTAAGCTGTAGCTTATTGAATGACGATGCAATATCATATTTATCAGGATTTTCCGTAATCTCCGCCTTGATGATCTGCTCTATATTTTTCAGAGAAATAAGCTCCACATCCTTATAAATCTGTGTTACATTTACCGGATATTCCATCTGCACATCAATTATTCCATCATCAGTGACTGTAAGAAGTGTACTGTCAGGCAGTGTAACATCATCTATATCACTATCAATTGCTTCATACCCCGACAAATAGGTATCCATATCAAATCCATCCTTAAATGTGATTCCGTCTATGCCGGTCGCGTATGAATAAATATATCCCCACACTGCTGTCTGATAGTCATTTCCCTCTTCGCTGTTATTAAACCCTATCCAGCTGCACTCACATTCACCTCGTTCCACCAGATCCTGCATTCCCAATTTACTAAGGAAATCCCCGGCTTCTTTTTTGGCTGATGCAGCAGATTTACTGCCCTCATTTGAGGTCTCGTCTGCCTTATCCTTTAGATCATCATCCTGAAAAGTCTGCGTTATGGTATCATAGTCCTCATTCCTTAAAGATGGTGGACCGTAATCTGTCCCGGACTGATGCAAGGCGTAAGCATGTACCTTGTGAGCCTCAAAATCCACCTCACAGAACACATCACCCTTGTAGCCTGCAAATACTTCACAGTTTTCGAGATCCTTTGCCACGGTATAAGTAGTCTTTGCCGTTTCAAGCTTATCCCTGTATTCAGCCAGCCGCTGTTCCAACCACTCACTGTGAGTTTCATCCTGTGTTTTCTGCCAGTCCTCTATGACCTCATTCAGTTCGTCAACAGTATAATGATCCGGATCGTGATAATAGTACTGTTCCCACCAAAATATAAATCCAGAAAACGCTTTTTGAATCAGCATCTATCTTTACATTTTCCACCTCAACAACCGACATGTTATCAAAGTCTGGAACTACAATATTTGCATTTACATATACTGTTTTCTCGCCATTACCGGTCTGTATTGTAAAGTTTTCATTCCAGCCGGAGTCTGCCCTGATATCAGCTAAGGCAGACATATTTTTTGTTTCTTTACTTTCGCTCTCATTCCCATAATCTACTTTTTTGCCGGCACAGCCTGCGAGTGATATGAGGACAAGTGCCTCGATGAGTGTCATAATTGCTGCAAATAATCTCATATTTCGTGAAGATATGTTACCCCTTTTATCCATATGCGGCTCTCCTTTTTTGTGCTCATTGTGATTTTCCTTAGTCTCCATGCACACTTCTCTCTGATTCAGAATATCTGCTCCGGCTCAATCACTGTTCCGTCTATTGCATTTACAAATACCGGACACGATTCGACCTCTCCTCTTTGCAGCAGCTCAAGGCTCCATGCCGGGATATAGCTGAATCTCTGTGAATCTGAGCTGTCCTTTACCCTGATATAGCCAAGTGTCAGATAACGATATTGTGTATCCGCTTCCACAATATATTTATCCGGGTGGCTTTCAAGCTCATTTCTTGCAATCTTATAAATATTTGACACCGGTAAGAGCTCCACCTTCTGCTGTTTTTTCACAATGCTTACCGGCTCTGCTATATCAAATCTATAGACACCATATTCATTTACATTGAAACTGCCTGTCTCATAACCAGGACAGTCCATAGGACAAAATTTGTAATAAGCTGAATAATCAAATATATTCAGTGATTTTGAATACACTACATCATCTGCGCCAAGCGAATATTCAAGCGCATAGCCCCATATGGCTCTATGCACATCCCCCTCCTTATATACATTATCCTCAGTCTTGTTATATCCCTCCCATTCACAGTCGCTTTCTCCTGTTTTAATCATTGACTCAATTCCTATTGCCTGCATGAAGTCACCTGCTTTCTTCTTTGCCTCATCAACCGAAATATTTGCCTCGTTGTCATCGCTTACCGGCATGTCTCCAACAATAAAGTCACCGTTTAAATACCTCACCGTATCATACTCTTTCAGGGATTTTGGTCCATAGTACTGCTTCACATAGCCATCATCAAATATAGTACTCCGCTCATCAGGCTCCCCATCTGAAACTCTCTTCACGCATCTGTCAAGCGGATAGCTCTGAATGCCTGATAGCACACTGTTGTCATCATCTGGCCTTGAAAACTGAAGGTGAAACCAGGTATCACCTATTTTTCCGACAAAATCATCACAGGAATCATATTCTGTGGCCTCTGTCCACACATCAGCTGCCGTTTCAAGTGCTTTTGTACACTCAGTCTTCATATCATCATGCCATTTCAAAATCTCCTCAGAGGCATCATCCGGCAGACTGTTGTTGTCCCTGTCAAGAGTCTCAATAATCTCCTCAAGCTCCTTTTTTGTCATGTGCACATAGTCGTAATAATAGACCTGTGAATCACCAAAATATGCCTTTATCACCTTTTCCTTGAACTCCTTGGTACAAGGTATGCGCTCCACCTCTGTGACTGACATGGTATCACATTCCGGCACTCTGATATCTGCCGTGATTTTCACCTTTTCATCAGTACCACCCACATTTACTGTAAGTTCATCATTAAAACTTGTATTGGTGTCAATATCCTTTACACTGCTTACCACATTTTGAGATTTTACCTCCGTGTCCACACCATAATCCACCTTTTTGCCGGCACAGCCTGCGAGTGATATGAGGACAAGTGCCTCGATGAGTGTCATAATTGCTGCAAATAATCTCATATTTCGTGAAGATATGTTACCCCTTTTATCCATATGTAGCTCTCCTCCCTTTTTTTCTTTCCCGGTGACTATTCAGAATAGTTATCTTCCATGTTGTTATAATGAGTATATATGTCAGTTGTAAACTTTTTGTATCATACATTGCATTTTTATTATAAAAAACCCGGTCTGCACATACTTATGCAAACCGGGTCTATATCACTTCTCATGAATCGCATATACATATTCATTTTCCTGTAAAAACTGCAGCACCTCATAGCTTTCATTATTTTTTTGCTCCACTGCTGTTGTCTCGGATATCAGGTTAAGCTTTGAAAAATCTATCCCGCTGTAGTCAAAATATCCTTTGTAAGCAGACAAATCATTTTCTGCCTGTGATTCATCATCTGCCTGCAAAACCTCTTTATATTCACTCATATCACTAATATCCTTCATATGTGCTTTTGCCATAATGATTGTCCCATCCTCAAGCATCCAGATTGTATGATTTTGTGTACCATCATACTTCTCAAACCTGATTATCCAGTAATATGCCGTATATGTGTTAAAGGTATTATCCGATGCCTTTTTCGCTGCTGCCTCCCACGTATACCAGTTAGAGTAGTCAGGTGAAAGATTTACAGGATAGAGCTTTTCTTCATAAAGCTTTTCTATGCTTTTTCTGCATGTGGCAACTGCCTGATAATCCTGCTCATCCATCTCATAAGAGGCGGCGTCATCTGTCGTGCTGTCCCACTGCCCGTCTATGAGCGAGAGCTTCTCTGACAATTTCAGATTGACAGATGCTTCCTTTGCCATTACAGAGCCTGAAGGCAGATAGCTTTTAGGAACCTTCGCCACATGATCATGTTCACTTTTCTGGTTTGCCTCAAGCACTATGCCCGGCACCATGATGCCTGCTATTACTATACAGATTACTGCAACAGACATTATTATTAATTTGAAGCTGTCTTTTTTCATATCTTCCTTTAAATCTTACGAATTTACCATTTTTTATATCTATATTGCGTTCAGATTACCACGGCAGCAAAATCCTCATAGTTGTTCCGCATCCGGGTTCACTTTCCACTGAAAGTACTGCATTATGGTGCTCTAAAATGATTGCCACAAGCGACATTCCGATTCCGGCACCGCCCTCTTTTCTGGCTCTTGATTTGTCTGCCATATAAAACTCATCACAAATTCTTTCTGCCTGCTCTTTAGTCATTCCGATTCCGTGATCAATTATGCAGATTTCATATGCCCTCATACATTTCCTGTCATCTGCTGATTCGGCTTCTCCTATATACGTTTTATCTTTAAGTATATTACAAGCCATTTTGTCCACAAATTTTCCTGTAACCTCAACCTGCTGACCTTCTTCTGACGCTTTTCTTGCATTATCCATCATATTGACAAGTGCTGTAACCAAAAGCTCTCTATTCACGGTCAGCACAGTATCCTCTATCTCTGTTTCTATAGTAAGATGCCTGTTTTCGTATGCAGGCTCAACAACCTTTACCACCTCTGCACAAAGATCTGCCATATGAACCCGCGCTTTTTCAATATCATGCCGGCGCAGATATATCAGCTCAAAAAGCTTCTGCGACATGCTCTCCAGACGTTTTCCCTCCGAAAAGATATATCCAAGCGCCATCATCTGTTCCTCTCTCGGAAGCTCCATTGAACGCATCGTGTCTGCATATCCAATAATTGACGTCATAGGGGTTTTTATCTCGTGGGTAAAATCCGCTACAAACTGCTCACGCCTGTGCACCATATCGTTAAGCTCGTCTACATGATCCGATACTGCCTGCGCCATGATATTAAATTTCTGCGCAAGAAGCCCTATCTCATCATGACTTTTTACGTTTACCCTTGTGGCATAATCCCCCTGCGCTATTTCCTCGCTGACATGGTTAAGCTTCTCGAGCGGCTTTGTCATGTACCTGCTGATAAAATACATTGCTGCCGACTCTGCAATCAATATGACTATTATTATCAGCCTGAAATAATTTATCTGCTCATCAAGCAGTGTATACGCCTCTGATGCGTCGCATTTACTTACTATCCAGAGATTTTTTTCATCTATCACACTCTGCGAAGTAACATAGATATAGTGCTTTTGGGATTCTTCTTTAATCACATAGTTTTTGTTTCCTGTTGTGAGATTTTTAAAAAGTGTATCACTTATCCTTGCATCACTTTTGTCATCTGTATATACTTTTTCACCATCAAAATATATGTAGAAAAATGAATCCCTTGAGCGCACACTGCTGCTTACACGGCTTCCGATCTGCGGAAGCTGCGCGGCTATTGATGATGCGGAAATGCTGCTCTTTTCTGCATTGCTGTTATCTGCATTATTGTTATCTGTATTATTGTTCGAAGTTTCAGAATTATCTGAAACTGAATTTAAAAGCTGCAAAAGCTCATACTCCACAGAGGACTGTACCAGATTATTCTGCACAATAGCGTTTTTAAGCTGTGTCTGCTTCGCCAGCTCAAAATTCTTGTGTATCATGAGGTATCCCACCAGCCCCAGTCCAAGTGAAAGCAGTATTAAGTTTGTGAACAATACCTTGTACCTGAATTTCATTTATCCCTCTTTTTGTATATTACGCTTACCCATATTTAATGGTCTTTAGTTTTCTATTCTTCCAGCCTGTATCCTGCCTTAAATACGGTTTTAAGGCTGTCTCCTATATCAAGCTTTTTGCGCAGTCTCTGTATGTGAAGATCGAGAGTCCTCGACTCGACAGAGTACTCACTTCCCCATATTTCTTCATATATTTTTTCTCTGAAAAGTGTGATATTTTTATTGCGCATCAAAAGCTCAAGCAGCTCAAATTCCTTTGGTGTAAGCTCTATATGCTTCCCTGCCTTTGATACATTCTGGTTTTTCGTATCGATAGCTATATCCTTAAAGGTGAGCTGCTGCTCCATCTTATTATAACGTCTTAGCACTATATTTACCCGGGCTAAAAGCTCAACAATCTCAAATGGCTTTACCATATAGTCCTCGGCACCTGACGTGAGACCTCTTAGCCTGTCATCTAAAGTGGCTTTTGCTGTGAGAAATATCACAGGTATGCCAAGCGGCTTTATGTATTCCATAAGCTCAAAGCCGTTTAACTTCGGCAGCATTACATCAAGTATTATCAGGTCAAAATTTCTCTCCTCCAGAATATCTGCTGCCTCCATACCATCAAAGGCACAGGTGCAGCTATAGCCTGCTTTCATGAGATTTAATCTGATGAGGTCTGATATCGGTTTTTCGTCTTCAACTATTAATATTTCTATCATGCTATTCCTTCTAACATTTTATAATCTTTTATAAATCTTTGCATATTCTTCTTTTGCTGTCAATCCCGAGGAGCATGTATCCGCCCGGATTATGCATTGCTATTTATATATTAACAGATACTTGTATCTAAAATGTATCAGGCGCAAGCAATTACATACGAAAAATCCGCCATGCGCATTCCCCGGCATGACGGATTAATCTTTAATCATATCCAATATTCTCATGTTGTATGTACACAGCACAAATTCTTTGAACCTTGGAAATGCAAACTCCAAATGTCCATACTCAGGTGAAATAATCAAACCCTTTTTATAAGCCTTTCCCCTACAGCCTCCTGTAGTTCTCAAGAAGCTTGTGCAGATCATCAATCTCTCCAATAAGCCTCTTTCCTATATCGGTATCCTTCACGAGCATACGTCTCTTGTCATTCTCCTCGACCTCTGACGATGTCTCTATGTCAGTATTATTTATCAGGGCATCCTCCACCGATGTAAAAGGCGTGTGTGCCTTGAGCCTTAGACCATGTGAATTGTAAATCAGTGTATAGCCGGCGATACCGGTTTTCTTGTTCATAGCACGGCAGAAGCCTCCATCTATCACAAACAGCTTGCCATTGGCCCTGACAGGGTTCTCTCCCTCTATTGCGTGAACCGGTGTATGTCCATTTATGATATGCGCATCATCATCATACAGCCCGAACTCGTGCAGTATCTGACAGCAGAAGCTCTTATCGTAATACCTGCTGTAGTATGGGTTCGAAGGCTCTTCCCACATGCTCTTGTCTGTAACATATTCCATCTCAAAGGTCTTAAGCCTTCTGCCGCACAGCGGTGATTTTTCTCCTCCCCACAAGAACCACATAAAGTCCACATCATCTTTATAAGGATTGTCCACATACGCAGCCCTTGCCTTCTCATCACATTTATCAAGCAGCGCCCTCCCGTGATAAAATTCACCATCAATATACAGCTTGTCAAAGGCTCCGTTACTATCCACCGGTACACAGCCATGATAGAGCAGGTTGCCATTGTATACATTGTACATGCTGCCCTTGTCATACAAAAACCTGACATGCTTGTGCAGGCGCTGTCCTGTCACAAACTGTCTGTGCAGCTTTCTCATGATGACAGCCTCCTCGTCATTTAGCGCATATGGTCTCTCGTCATCGACGGTTGGAAAACGCTTTCTGTCCACTCCCACATCCTGTAAATCATCCAGTCTGTCAAGCATCAGTCTGTTCCCCATCTCATACTCAGGATGAGCAAGTATAAGCTGTCCCTCAAGCTTAAAAAGCATTACTGTGATGGCAGCCCTTGCAGCCTCAATTCCATCCTCTATACCATAGGTTTTCATGCCAAACAGCATTAGCTGTCGTAAGCTTATTCCGTAGGCATTCTCAAGAATTTCCACATTGTTGTATTTCAGATTGTTGCGGATGACATTGCATATACATGCATCATTGCCACATGCCGCCCCCATCCAGAGAATGTCATGATTGCCCCACTCGATATCAAGCGAGTGATAATCATAAAGCAGATCAAGAATCTTATCCGCGCTTCCTCCTCTGTCAAATACATCTCCCACAATGTGCAGATGGTCAACAGCAAGCCTCTTAATCAGTGCAGACAAAGCGATTATAAACTCATCCGCATCCTCCAAATCAATTATAGTCTTTAATATCTGCTTATGATATCTGACCTGATTTGCATCCTCATCCTCCTGCGCATGCAAAAGCTCATCGATGATGTACGCATATTCCTCAGGCAGAGCCTTTCTGACCTTCGACCTGGTGTACTTTGATGAGAGCAGCTTTGCGACAAGTATAAGCTCATTTAACGTCATAGCATACCAGTCACTGTCTATCTTGCCCTGTTCATCAAGCAGGGCCATTTTCTCTCTTGGATAGTATATGAGCGTGCAAAGCTCCTGTCTGTCATAATCAGAAATCGTATCCTTGAAAATCAAATCCACCTTTTCCTTTATCACACCTGAGCAGTTGTTCATGATATGTAAAAAAGCCTCATACTCGCCATGTATATCACTCAGGAAAAACTCCGTGCCCTTTGGCAGGTTTATAATCGCAGAAAGATTGACTATCTCCTTGATTACATCCTGACTTGATGAATAATTTTGTTTTAACAGCTTCAGATATTTTGTATTACCTTTATCGTTGTACATATTTCCCCCGTAACCTCTTATTTTTCAATGAAATATACTAATTCGCTCCTATTCATGTTCCATGCTGTACCGGACAAATTCCTTAAATTACTTATTTTCATTATATAATAAAAATTTTCACCCCGCAACTAAACCTGTCATTTGTACTAAAAAAGATGCGCAAAACTAATACTATTTTACGCATCTTTGACATATATTTTATATTCTGAATAATCACCTTTATTTCATGTACTCAGGTGTCACATTCCTGCCCATGCCCTCAAGCATTTCCTTGTCACTTCTGATTGTGGCACACGCTACTGTCGTAAGCATATTTCCTGTAATTGTGGCTGATGCTCCAGACTTGAATGCAAGCTCTCCGTCATTTGTAAGCAGCGCTCTTCCGGCGCCGAGACGTATGTCAGCCTTTGGATTTATGTACCTGAAAAATGACACTGTACGCAGTATATCAGGCTCGTTTATATGCTCAAGTCCCTCAAGCGGAGTGCCTGCAATCGGCATAAGCGCATTAAGCGGAATGGAATCCACTCCTACCTCTGCAAGACTGACTGCCATATCAAGCCTGTCCTCCCAGGTCTCACCCATTCCGATGATGCCGCCTGAGCACGCATACATGCCCTCTGCCTTCACCTTTTTAAGCGTCTCAATCTTCATATCATAGGTGTGTGTGGTGCATATATTGGGGAAATTACGCTTTGAGGTCTCTATATTGTGGTGATAGCTGCTGACACCTGCCTCGTGCAGTCTGTGAAGCTGCTCTGCTGAAAGAAAGCCCATTGATGCACATAAATCAATCTTGCACTCTCTTTTCATAGTCTCATATGCATGTATTGCCTTGTCAAATTCCTCACCTGTCAGCGCTTTTCCCGCTGTAACTATCGAGAAACGGTCTACACCCTCTCTCTCATTCATCCTGCAAGCCTCAAGTATCTTTTCCTCAGGTAAAAAATCATAAACCTCACAATTTGTATGATTATGTGCTGACTGCGCACAGTATTTGCAGTCCTCCGGACATTTTCCGCTTCTTCCGTTTATTATCGAGCACAGATCTACCTTGTCGCCGATAAACTTCTCCCTGATCATATCTGCGCCCTTACACAGCTCGTCTAAATCACATGTAAGGAAAAATGATAGGTCATCATCCCTTGTGATTCTTCTTCCGTCTATTATCTCCTGTGCCAGTGTTATTGGATCCATTTTAATCTCCTTCGTGTCCTGTATTTCTTCTCTCATTTAATAAGTATCATTATAATACATATCATCCGTTATAATTGTCAACTATAAATATTTTCTCGGTTAACAATGATAATAGAAAAACAGAAAAACGTCAAGATGTTTTTATATTTAAACAAGCATAATCAATGTTCCTGCTATGATGAGCACCAGTCCTGTAAAGGATTTAATCGTCAGCTTTTCCTTAAATACGAAATATGAAAACACGATTGACACAACTATGCTCAGCTTATCTATAGGCACTACGACACTCGCAAGTCCGTCCTGCAGTGCCTTGTAATAGCAAAGCCATGAGCCGCCTGTTGCAAGTCCCGAAAGGCAGATAAAGCCAAGCTCTTTTTTCTCTATATGCTTTATGGTGTGCTGTTTTCCTGTGACAAATACCACTATCCAAGCCATGATAAGCACCACTATCGTCCTTATCGCAGTTCCCAGATTAGAATTGATCCCCTCTATGCCGACCTTTCCCAGTATTGAGGTGAAGCTGGCAAAAACAGCAGACAGCACTGCATAAAACAGCCATCCATGAGAACCCCTGGCCTTATTCTGCTCTTCCTGTGATATCTCCTTTTTGGTGATCATCATATACGTTCCAATTGCTATAAGCACCACACATACCAGCCTGAGTGCGTTTATCTTCTCTTTAAAAAAGATAAATGCAAGTATAATGGTCAGTATTGTGCTTGATTTATCAATCGGCACCACTCTGTTTACATCGCCAAGCTGGAGTGCTTTAAAATAACAAAGCCATGAGGCTCCGGTAGCGACTCCTGAAAGCATCAGAAATATCCATGTCTTTGCTGACACAGCTGTGATCTGCCCCTGCGCTTTAACCACAAATACCATAATC
>ENA-OQIP01000245-OQIP01000245.1-human-gut-metagenome-genome-assembly--contig:-NODE-245-length-10833-cov-6.153652_pt1 | contig 10833 bp, 8 predicted proteins | sample MGYA00242585_ERZ504750 | MGnify/ENA primary metagenome ERZ504750 (study PRJEB26092, sample SAMD00036441) | human gut metagenome | host: Homo sapiens | study: EMG produced TPA metagenomics assembly of...
CTATACACATCCTTAATGAGAATAAGCGGTGCCGCCTTTCTTGTTTTAGCTCTTATTCTTTTCATCTTCTGCAGACTGCAGTAACACCTACCTGATCCTGTGCACCGTGTCGGGTGTCGCAGCAGGCTTGCAGAACACCGGCTGATCTTCGGCTGACCGACCGCTCGATGAACGGGGAGGCCTACGCCGTTGACAGCGCGGGCCTCCCCGCTCGCGTTATCCGGCGTTTTGTCCTATTCTTATGGAATCCAACATAAGATTGAAATAACTTAGAAGGGGAACTACAGCATTACACTGAACCTTTTCTTATACTGTTTCCAATCTGGCCGGGTTCGTCAAGGAGGCCGTCAATGGGGAAAATATGGTGTCGCAGAGCAGCGTCATATATTCTTCGCATAATATTGCCAACTTCATTGCTATCACAATTAATAAACAGCGTTTTATATGGGAGATCTTCCATAGATGGAACCATGGGAATCTGGATTAACTGCGTCTCCATAATCATAGTTTGCGTGATTTCTGCCTGTTCTACGCGCAACGGACAAGCTTGGTCGCATCATTTTCTAGGACTGCAGGTAGTCGATCAATATTCCAACCTGCCCATATCGGGAGTAAGGATGGGTTTACGCGAGATAGCTCACTGCGTTGATTTCGTGCCATGTTTCATTGGGTTTCTTTGGCCTTTATGGGACACCAAAGGACAAACCTTCGCCGACAAAATTATGAGAACAACGATAATCAGTATAGAATAGATAGAACTAAAGTGACGCAAAGACGCATCACTGGATAAAAAATACTTTCGAAGCCAAAGGAGACTACGAATGAACCTTCATAAAAAAATCGCGTTCACCACAGTACTGGTGGCAATACTGGCGTTCTCTGGTACCCCATCAGCAATGGCTAGCACTTCTGGACATGACCGAAGCGCCTTCAATTCTTCTGCAGAAGTCGCTCTGCAAGAAAAACTCTCTAACATTGCTTCCACGAATAACTTAGACGTCGAATTCGGCGAATTTAAAATCGATGCTCCTCAAAGTACGATTGATGAATACCACGGTGATGCCAATCTATACGCTGAATCTATTGCGAAAGCATACGAAGAAGATACAGCCTCTAATACCAGAGAAACCAAAAACGCAAGCACACGCGGTACGGCAACATATACCTCAAGCGTCTTTTCTGGAGTCCCAGCAGGAGGAGCTTGTTGGGTAAAGCAAGATTTTCGAGCTACAGTAACGAATTACAAAGTTACCTCAAAATCCTTGCTTGGAAGCTCATACCAGACCGGGGTCTGTGTTTTCCAATGGTCTCCAAATTATTCCTGGTTTGAAGGAAATCTGAATGTTCTTAGCAAAGGAACTTTTCATGCGGTTGTCAAAGGAGGTCCCGTCTCTTTCGCCGCAACTTTCAAAGCATTTTTTCATACCAATAAAACATCGTTGTATCAAGAATTTCAATGAATAACAGCAAATATTGCAGTTACATGAAGTGCAATGATCATCGCTGAATCCATATGGCAACGCCCAAATCAGGCGCCGGGTGTCGCAGCAGGCCTGCAGAACACGGGCTGATTTTCGGCTGACCGCCTGGATGATACGAGCGGGGAGGTTCCGTGCCGATAAACGGCGCGGGCCTCCCCGCTCGCGTTCCCGGATTCAACTTGTAAGCGCAACGCCTTCTTAAATTAGAAACTGAACACTTCCAAACCTAGACAAGGCGTTGCACGTCTATTTAGCACCCGGGGCAGTCGCTCGGTTGGATGAGTCCGGCACGATACCGTCAGAGCCAAGGAATAGCTGCGTGATTATCTCCAAGAAAACGTCCGCAGCCCCTGCCTTAGATGGCGATTCAATCGAAACAACTTCAGAAACACCGTTTATGATGAACCATAGCCTGTGATGAAATGACAAAGAGGTGGAATCAATGACGGACGAACCATTTGTGAACCAGAACGACGTGGAAGGCACCGCAAGCGGCGTGTGGAGCCGTATGCTGGCCGGTAACCGTAGATTCGCGGAAGGCAAGCTGGAGCATCCGAACCGCAGCGTGGAAGCGCGCGAGGCGACTATCGACACGCATGAGCCGGAAGCGGCCATACTGAGCTGCTCCGACGCGCGTGTCAGCCCCGATATTATTTTCGACGCAGGCATCGGCGATCTGTTCACCGTGCGCACGGCAGGGCAGGTCATAGACGATGCTGTGATCGCCTCTTTGGAATACGCGGTGGACGTGCTCGGCGTGCGCCTTTTGGTGGTGCTCGGCCATCAGAATTGCGGCGCGATCAAGCAGGCATGCAAGGAATACGAGGCGTTGTTGCACGAGTTGACCGCCGACGCAGAGGATTCGCTGATGGCCGCTGACAGCGTTGCCGACCTTGACGAACGTATTCTGAACGCGGAATCGCTGATGCTGCGCACGGTCGGTTTTTCGATTTGGCAGGCGCACGAATCGGAACTGGAATCGGCGGAGGATTTCGAGCGCGTGCACATCGCACGCACCATCGAACAGCTGGTGGAACGTTCCGAAGTGATCCAGCACGCGCTGGCCGAGGATCGGCTGATGATCACGGGCGCACGCTACCAGCTCGATTCCGGCAAGGTGGAAGTGCTGAGCTTCTGACGATTTTCCGGAAAAAGACGGCTTCCGGATTCGTTGCGTCGCGCTGTTTTGACATGCCGTTGCTTTAGATTGGAATCATGTCGCTTGGTTTGAACATCCTTCTGATTTTCATTTTCCTGCTGCTCGGTTCCGTGTTCGCCGGCACCGAACTGGCGCTGGTCAGCCTGCGCGGATCGCAGATCGACCAGATGGAACAGGAGGATGCGCGCGGCAAGCGTGTGGCGCAGATCGCACGCGACCCGAACACGTTCCTGTCCACCGTGCAGATCGGCGTGACGCTGTGCGGCTTCCTGTCCGCGTCGTTCGGCGAATCCTCAATCGCCCCGTATATCGTGCCGGTCATCGAAGACTGGGGTGTGCCACATAACGTCGCCGCTCCCCCTGACCACCATCGCGTTGACACTGATCATCTCGTATTGCTCTATCGTCATTTCCGAACTGGTGCCGAAGCGTATCGCCATGCAACGCAACGAGCAGATCGCGCGTGCCGTGGTGCCGGCCATCCATGTGTTCGCCAAAGTGTGCAAGCCGATCATCTGGCTGATCGGCAAGAACACGAACGGCATCGTGCGGCTGCTCGGCTTCGATCCGAACGAAACCGACAGCGAGGTGTCCGACGACGAACTGCGCGTGCTCGTCAACACCAACACCAACCTCAGCAAGGACGAGCGCACCATCCTCGACGACGTGTTCGACGCATCCGAAACCATCGTGGCGGAGGTCATGCGTCCGCGTGCCGACGTCGCGTTCCTGGACGGCTCCATGCCGATTGCGGAAGCCGCCGCGTACGTGCGTGAAATGCCGTATTCGCGTTACCCCGTCACCGGCAAGGATTTCGATGACGTGCTCGGCTTCGTGCACGTGCGCGACCTGCTCGACATCCGCGATCCGAAGGCGAGAACCGTTGCCGACGTGACGCGTGAGGGCATTTCCCTGCCGGGCACGTCGAAGCTGCTGCCAAGCCTTGAGCTGCTGCGCAAACGAGGCATTCACCTGGCCGTGGTAATCGACGAATACGGCGGCACCGACGGCATCGTCACGTTGGAAGACATGACCGAGGAATTGGTCGGCGACATCCGCGACGAATACGACCTGCCGGAGGAAAAGGGCGGCGAACGCACAGAACGCGCCGCTTTCGTCAATGGCGTGGCCACCATCGAAGGTGGCATGACGATCGAGGATTTCGCGGATTTGACCGGCATCGAGCTGGAAGACGGCCCGTACGAGACGGTTGCCGGCTATTTTCTGGCGCACACCGGCAAAATGGGCGAGGTCGGCGACGTGCTGTCATCCGATGACGGTTATGACATGGTCGTCACCGAAGTGGACGGCCGTCGTATCGAAACGCTGGAAGTGCGCCGGCACACCGCCGATGAGGACGGTTCCGCGGCTGGCGATTCCGCGGCGGACGCCAAGTAACCCGAGCGGCCTCTTACAGCACCACCTGCCGGTTGATGTCGCGGCGCAACTGCCTCCATTGCGGCAGATAGGCGCTCATACGCCTTTGAAAGCCCTCTCCGTGGCCGTTCTCCCACAGGTGGGTCATCTCATGCACCAGCACGTATTCGAGGAATCTAGGGGCCATTAAACCAAGCTGCAGGTTAAGTCGGATACGTCCGGTCTTCGGCGTGCACGATCCCCAACGCGAACTCATCAGACGCAACGTGATATGCGTCGGCGTACGGCCAACGATCGGGCCCCATTTGGCAAGCAACACAGGCAATTGCGATTCGATGTTGCGTTGCGCCCGCGCCTTGGCCTCGTCCGTCCATACGAAAGCGGGCGGGTTGGCGGAAGCGCCAGTATCGCCAATATTGCCGTTTTGCGCACGCTGCGCGTTGAGTTGCGCGTCTCTGGCCTGCCGCATGCTGCATTGCGCCCGTTCGATCCACGGCTTGCGTTCCGTCACAAACCGTTCGATAGCGCTTTGCGACATTCGTTGCGGCGCGGAGATGACGATATCCGCGTTCGGCGGTTTGATGCGCAGGTACATGTTTTTGATGGGTTTGCGCACGATGGCCACCCGCATGCCGGCGATGCTCGCCGTCGTTTCGGAAATCACGCGATTGCGGTTGCGATGCCCCACTCCCCTGCCGTAACGGCCGTTACCGCCGTTGCGCTGCCCGTATGTCATGCCTGCATTATGCCACGACACGCCGATGACACGGCGGCACTTGACTTTCCCTGTGATTCAAGTATCATTTCAATTCGTTGTGTTCAAGACACAGCAAGTTGGGCCCGTAGCTCAGGTGGTTAGAGCGCATCCCTGATAAGGATGAGGTCGGAGGTTCAAGTCCTCCCGGGCCCACGTAGATGGTAAGGAAGCGGCACAGCCGCTTTTTTCACCTATGGGGCTATAGCGCAGCTGGTAGCGCATCTGCTTTGCAAGCAGAGGGTCGCCGGTTCGAACCCGGCTAGCTCCACGGGGCTATGGCGCAGCTGGTAGCGCATCTCCATGGCATGGAGAGGGTCAGGGGTTCGAATCCCCTTAGCTCCACAGAATTGAAGGCTTCCGAGTAATCGGAAGCCTTTTTCGTATTCAGCCTCTTGTCGACCATCCAACGGACGCGATCGCCCGCAAACCAAATAAAACGGCCGCCTGCATACCCGCAAGCGGCCGGAATCATCAAATCAATAGGGGAGTGGCACCACGAATCGCAACTAGTTGCGGGCCGCGTTCTGCTTGGACAGCTCGTCACGAATCTGCTGCAGCAGCTGGACGGTCTGCTCTTCGGCAGACGGCTCTTCAGCGGCCTTTTCCTCGGCTTCCTTCTGCTCGGCAAGCTTGGTCTTGGCAAGCAGCGCCTCGGTCATGTCGCGGAATTTGTTGATCGGCACCAGAATGCAGAAATAGACGGCGACGGCGATGATGAGGAAATTCAGAATAGCGCCCAGCACTGCGCCGAACGAAACGGTCGCGCCGTTGAATGTGATCGCCAGCAGACCATCCATGTTCGGCTTGCCGAAGATCATGGCGATGAACGGATTGATGACGCTGTTGACGATCGCGTTGACCACGGTGGTGACGGCACCGCCCATGACGACACCGACGGCCATGTCGATCATGTTGCCGCGTGCGATGAATTTCTTGAATCCTTCGAACATTTTTGCTCCTGTTCTGCATTCGCGATTCCGTGAATCGCGTCAATGGACAAGTCTCTCTTTGGACGTGTCTCTCTTGCATGCCCGAATCCATCCTATATCCGCACGCTCCAGCCAAATCTTGAGCAATATCTTGTGCGTCTCACAATCAAGCACATAGAATGAAACCGCCGTATTGATAACCCAACTATCCCGAAGGGGAAAAATATGCTCACTGATGAGTACGTCAAGCGCGTGTACGCGCAGGTCGAGAAGCGCGATGGCGACCAGCCGGAGTTCCTGCAGGCCGTTCGCGAGGTCTTCGAAAGCCTCGAGCCGGTTGTTGAGAAGCACCCGGAATATGAGAAGGCGGGCGTGCTCGAGCGCCTCGTCGAGCCGGAGCGCGTGGTGAAGTTCCGCGTCGCATGGACCGACGATGAGGGCAAGGTGCAGGTCAACCGCGGTTACCGCATCCAGTTCAACTCCGCGATCGGCCCGTACAAGGGCGGCCTGCGTTTCCACCCGAGCGTGAACGAGGGCGTCATCAAGTTCCTTGGCTTCGAGCAGATTCTCAAGAACTCCCTGACCAGCCTGCCGATGGGCGGCGGCAAGGGCGGCTCCGACTTCGATCCGAAGGGCAAGTCCGATGCCGAAGTCATGCGTTTCTGCCAGGCGTTCATGACCGAGCTGTGCCGTCACATCGGCCAGTTCACCGACGTTCCGGCCGGCGACATCAACGTCGGCGCCCGTGAGATCGGCTACCTGTTCGGCCAGTACAAGCGCATCCGCGACGAATACTCCGGCGTGCTCACCGGCAAGGGCCTCGAATTCGGCGGCTCCCTGGCTCGCACCGAGGCTACCGGCTACGGCCTGTGCTACTACACCCAGGAAGCCCTGCGCGTCCTGAAGAACGATTCCTTCGAAGGCAAGACCGTCGTCATCTCCGGCTCCGGCAACGTGGCCATCTTCGCCACCGAGAAGGCCCAGGCCCTCGGCGCGAAGGTCGTCACCGCCTCCGATTCCAACGGCTACGTCTACGATCCGGACGGCATCAAACTCGACATCGTCAAGGACATCAAGCTCGGCCACCGCGGCCGCATCAAGGAGTACGCGGAGCGTGTTCCGGGTGCCGAATACCACGAGGGCTGCAAGGGCGTGTGGACCGTGCCGTGCGACATCGCGCTGCCGTGCGCCACCCAGAACGAAATCGATGAGGAGTCCGCCAAGGCCCTCGTCGCCAACGGCTGCAAGGTCGTGTGCGAAGGCGCCAACATGCCGTCCACCCCGGAGGCAATCGCCGTCTATCAGGACAACGGCCTGCTGTACGGCCCGGCTAAGGCCGCCAACGCGGGTGGCGTGGCTGTGTCCGGCCTTGAGATGAGCCAGAACTCCTACCGCCTTTCCTGGACGTTCGAAGAGGTGGACAACAAGCTCAAGTCCATCATGGAGAACATCGTCGCCAATTCCCTGGCCGCCGCCAAGGAGTACGGCCATGAGGGCGATCTGATGCTCGGCGCCAACGCCGCCGGCTTCGTCAAGGTCGCCAACGCCATGGTCGCCCAAGGCGTGCTCTGATCGTCTTTCACAATCCGTTTCAACGGTCCGTGCGATTCGTTCGCACGGACCGTTTTCATATGCGTTACGGCATAACGCGCAACGCAGTATGACGATTGCATAAAAGCGACCGCATAATCGCGATTACATAAGAAAAGACGGCGCCTCCCGAAGTAGGGAAGCGCCGTCTTCTTATGTTGCACGAACGGCTTACGTTGCGCAAGCGCCGTACGAACGCCGTATGACGAATCGATCAGTCGTCGCCGAGCGTCACGTGGATGCCGCCGACCAGCGTGCTCACCACGTTGTACAGCAGCGTGAGAATCACCACCAGCACGGTGAACAGCACCACTTCGATGATGGAGAAGATGGTGACCGCGCTTAGCACGGTGCTCAGCGAAAGCACGTTGGCAAGGTCGAATCCGCCGGCGTCAAGACCGGTGGAGGACACGATCTGCGTCACCTGATCGAACACGCCGACCACGTTCAGCAGCAGCCACAGCAGCGTCACCGCGACGATCTGGATGATGCCTCCCGCGATGGAAAGCATGAACGCCACCTTGGCCGCGGACCATGCGTCGATGCGGGTCAGGGACAGGCTCATGCGGCGGGCGCGAGGCGCGCCACGACGCGCTTTTTCACGAACCTTCACACCGCCGGACGCGGCGGCCATGTTCTCATGCGCCTGAGACTGTTCCGTACCGCTCAACGGCTGGCTGGATGCGGAACGGGCCACGCGTGGGGCCTGCGCCCCTGCCTGCGCCTGATGGCTTTCATTGTTCTCGCTCATCGTTGCTCCTTGCAGAATCTTGCCTACTTCTAGCCGAGGCTACCAGTTTTCGCAGACGATTCCCCGCCTGTGTCTCAGGCCTCTACATTCTCGCCATCGCCGGCATCGGAAGTGGCTTCCGTACCGGTTTCAGCGGAGTTTTCAGTAGTGGTTTCGGCTTGCGATTGCGCGGCTGCGTCGTTCTGGACTGCTCCGTTTTCCGCGGCGGCTTGCTCGGCGTCATCCTCGTCGGTCTCCTCGTTGCGTGCTATGGAGATGATTTCGTCGTTCTTGTCAGGCTTGGCGAGCGTCACACCCTGGGTGGTACGTCCGGTGCGCTTGACTTCGGCGACGTTGGAGCGGATGACCTTGCCGGACTTCATGATGGCCATGATCTGGTCGGATTCCTCCACGATCACGGCACCCACCAGGGAGCCACGGCCTTCGGCGAGCTGCACGGCCTTGACGCCGTAGCCGTTACGGCCCTGCAGACGGTATTCGCTGATGGCGGTGCGCTTGGCGAAGCCCTCGTTGGTGACCACGAGCAGATCCCTGTCGGAATCGCCCTGCACCACATCCATGGCCAAAAGCTCGTCGCCGTCGCGGAACTTCATGCCCTGCACACCGGCGGTCTGGCGGCCCATCGGGCGCAGCTGCTCGTCGTTGGCTTCGAACTTCAGGCTCATGCCCTGCTTAGAGACGAGGATGATGTCGTCGTCGGCGTTGCACAGCGCGGCACCGATCAGCTCGTCGGCGTTCTCGCCGTTCTCGTCGGTCATGAGTCGTACCGCGATCAGACCACCCTGACGCGGGGAGTCGTATTCGGCGAGCGCGGTCTTCTTGACCTTGCCGGAACGGGTGGCGAGCACCAAGTACTTGGCCACGTCGTAGTTCGGAATCGACAGCACGGTCTGGATCGTCTCGTCCGGGCCGAACTGCAGCAGGTTCGCCACGTGCTGTCCCTTGGAATCGCGGGAGCCTTCCGGCAGCTCGTATGCCTTCAGACGGTACACGCGGCCCTTGTTGGTGAAGAACAGCAGCCAGTTGTGCGTGCTGGTCAGGAAGAAGTGGTCCACCACGTCGTCCTCGCGCAGCTTGGCGCCCTTGATGCCCTTGCCGCCGCGGTGCTGCGCGCGGTATTCGTCGGCCTTGGTGCGCTTGATGAAACCGGAGTGGGTCACGGTGACGACCACGTTTTCTTCGGCGATCAGGTCTTCGACGTTCATCTCGCCGGAGTACGGCAGAATCTTGGTACGGCGTTCGTCGCCATACTTGGCGACGATTTCGTCCAGCTCGTCGCCGACGATCTTGCGCTGGCGTTCCGGCTTGGCGAGGATGTCGTTGTAGTCGGCGATCTTGCGCATGAGCTCATTGTGCTCGTCGAGGATCTTCTGACGTTCCAGGGCGGCCAGTCGGCGCAGCTGCATGGCGAGGATGGCGTCGGCCTGCACCTCGTCCACGTCAAGCAGGTCCATAAGGCCCGTGCGGGCGGTCTCCGCGGACTCGGAGGCACGGATGAGGGCGATGACCTCATCGATCATGTCAAGGGCCTTCAGATAGCCCTGCAGGATGTGGTCGCGTTCCTCGGCCTCGCGCTTGAGGTAGGCGGTACGGCGTGCGATGACTTCGAGCTGGTGGTTTACCCAATGACGGATGAACGCATCCAGGGACAGCGTGCGCGGCACACCGTCGACCAGTGCCAGCATGTTCGCGCCGAAGGTCTGCTGCAGCTGGGAATGCTTGTACAGGTTGTTGAGCACGACCTTCGGCACGGCGTCGCGCTTGAGCACGAGCACGAGGCGCTGGCCAGTACGGCCGGAGGTTTCGTCGCGCATGTCGGCGATGCCTTGGATCTTGCCGTCGCGCACCGCTTCGCGGATGGACACGACCAGACGATCCGGGTTGACCTGGTACGGCAGTTCGGTGATCACGAGGCACATGCGGCCCTTGATCTCCTCGGTGTTCACCACGGCTCGCATGGTGATGAGGCCACGGCCGGTACGGTACGCCTGTTCGATGCCCTTATGTCCGAGAATCGTGGCGCCGGTAGGGAAGTCCGGTCCCTTGATGATGCGGATCAGGTTGTCGAGCAGTTCCTCACGGCTCGCGTCCGGATGGTCGAGCGCCCAATGCACGCCTTCTGCCACCTCGCGCATGTTGTGCGGAGGAATGTTGGTCGCCATGCCGACGGCGATGCCGGACGAGCCGTTGCACAGCAGGTTCGGGAAGCGGGCCGGCAGCACGGTCGGCTCCTGCGTCTTGCCATCGTAGTTCGGCAGGAAATCGACGGTGTCCTTGTCGATGTCACGCACCATTTCCATGGCGAGTGGCGCCATACGGCATTCCGTGTAACGCATTGCGGCTGCCGGGTCGTCGCCGGGGGAGCCGAAGTTGCCCTGGCCGTCGACGAGTGTGTATCGCATCGACCACGACTGCGCCATACGCACCAACGTGTCGTAGATGGCGGAATCGCCGTGCGGATGGTACTTGCCCATGACTTCGCCGACGACGCGTGCGCACTTGGAGTAGCCGCGGTCGGGGCGGTAGCCGCCGTCGTACATCGCGTAAATCACGCGGCGGTGCACCGGCTTCATGCCGTCTCGCACGTCCGGAAGGGCACGATCGACGATGACGGACATGGCGTACGCCAGATAGGATTCGCGCATTTCCTGCTGCAAATCCTTCTTCTGGACGCGTTCGCCGACCATCAGGCCATAATCGGTGTTGTCGGCCTCCTGCGGGCTCAACGGTTCCATGGAGCCGTCAGGCACGAACTGGCCGTCTTCGTTGCTGTTGTTTTCGTCTGCCAA
>ENA-OQIP01000246-OQIP01000246.1-human-gut-metagenome-genome-assembly--contig:-NODE-246-length-10798-cov-2.022397_pt1 | contig 10798 bp, 10 predicted proteins | sample MGYA00242585_ERZ504750 | MGnify/ENA primary metagenome ERZ504750 (study PRJEB26092, sample SAMD00036441) | human gut metagenome | host: Homo sapiens | study: EMG produced TPA metagenomics assembly of...
AGATGCAGGAGAAGGTATCGAGGAGCGATGCCGTTTTCCGTGGGGTGGATGCCGTAGTCCTCGGACATCTGCTTTGCGATCGGGTTTGCCATGACGATCGCGACGGTGTTGTTTGCGGTCGCAATGTCGAGCAGCGCGACGAGAATGCCGACACCGAGCTGGCCGCCCTTTTTTCCGCGGAAGATTTTGTGAATGGCACGAAGCAGGACAGTAAAGCCGCCGTTTTCCCGGATCAGCGCGCACATCGCAGCGACAAGAATCGCAACCATACATGTCTCAAACATACCCGAAGTGCCGCTTCCCATGCTGGAGAGCATATCCAAGAGCGTCGTCTGTCCCGTACCGAGCATGATAACGGCACCGGAAGCAATACCGATAAGGAGTACGACAAACACCTGAATGCCCGCGATGCCGCCGATCAGCACGAGCAGGTACGGAACCATCTGCAGCAGATGGTATTCGTGGACGACCGGTGTGCCCGGCGCCTGTCGGAAGGAGATTACAAGGATCAGCGCCAGCGCGGCAAGAGCAGCCGGGAGAGCGATCCAGAAGTTTTCACGGAACTTGTCTTTCATCTCGCAGCCCTGTCCGTTGCAGGCGGCGATTGTCGTGTCGGAGATGAAGGAGAGGTTGTCGCCGAACATGGATCCGCCCATGACGGAGGCGACGCAGAGCGCCAGCGAAAAGCCGGAGGTCTCGGCAACAGCAGCGGCGATCGGCACGAGAAGCGTGATCGTTCCGACGGAGGTTCCCATGGCCGTGGAGACGAAGCAGGCAACGACAAAGAGCACAGCGACGGCATACTTTGCCGGAATCCAGGAGAGCATGAAATAGGCAATGCTCTCTGCACTGCTCCTTCCGACAACGCCGACAAACGTGCCTGCGGCGAGGAAGATCAGCAGCATTGTGATGATGTTTTTGTCCCCGATGCCCTGTCCCATGAGGGCGAGCTTTTCTTCAAACGGGACACTGCGGTTCTGCAGACAGGCGACGAGGATCGCTGCCAGAAACGCGACGACGATGGGGATGTTGTAGAAGCCCATCGGAATTTTTAAAATATACTCGGAATAAATGCCGAGCCCCAGATAAAACACCAGAAAAACGGCGATCGGGAGCAGGGCGGATGGCTTTCCTTTTTTCATAGAAATAAATACCAGACCTTTCGTGTGTATTTTCCTTATTTTTCAATAGGGCGAATAGAATTATTCTATCATCTGGATCAGAAATCGTAAAGTAAAAAAGCAAGGAAAAACACGCCGGACATCTGGTAAATTCCAGAAATCCGGCGTGTTTATAAGAGGTGCGTTTTGCTGTGCCTGTGCTTTATCTATTTTGCAAGGAGCATCATAATCTGATTGCTTCTGCTTACGAATTTTGTCATCTCGTCCGGAGAGAGCGGTTTGTGGCTGATCATTGCCAGATCATACAGCTGCTCGCAGAACAGGGATGTGTTGTCGTTCTCGCCATTCTTCAGAATGTACTGAACGAGCGGATGTTTTGCATTCAGGATCAGGGTTTCCTGTCCGCCGAACATGGACGGATCCATGCCGGTCATGCCATACATCTTCATCATATCCTGCATCCGGCGGCTCTCCTCGGAAAGCGTTACCATGGAGGATACATTTTCGTCTTTCAGGTTCTCAACTTTGACGGTCAGGTCTTTCTTGTCGAGGACTTTGCGGAAGAGATCGGTCAGAGCATTTGTAGCGTCGGTCAGATCCTCACCGGACTCGTCTTTCATATCGTTGGTCAGATCTGCATCGATGCGCTGGAAGGTTACATGCTCGTTGTAACGCTCTGCATGGGTGATGAAAGCGGAGTCGATGTTGTGTTTCAGGATGACAGCATCCATGCCCTGGCTGCGGAACATGTTGATGTACTGGCTCTGCTGAACTTCGTCGGTGACGTAGTAAACAGTCGTTTTTTCCGGCTCTTTCTTCTCGTCAGCGTTTTCCGTATTTTCGGTATTCTCCGTAGTTTCAGCCTTCTCCTCGGTGTTCTCTGCAGGAGCTTCTTCTTTCTTATTCTCGTTGATGCAGTCCTCAAGAGTCAGATATTTTCCGTCGATGTTCTTGAACAGAATATAGTCCATCATCTTTTTGGAGAATTTCTCGTCCTTGATGCATCCGTATTTGATGAATGGGTTGATATCATCCCAGTATTTCTCGTAATTCTCACGGTCGGTTTTGCACATGCCGGAGAGCTTGTCAGCGAATTTCTTGGAGATGTACTCGGAGATCTTCTTGACAAATCCGTCGTTCTGCAGTGCGCTTCGGGATACGTTCAGCGGCAGATCCGGGCAGTCGATGACGCCTTTTAAGAGCATCAGGTATTCCGGAATGACTTCTTTGATGTTGTCGGCAATAAATACCTGGTTGTTGTACAGCTTGATGGTTCCCTCGATGGAATCGTACTCGGTGTTGATACGCGGGAAGTAGAGGATACCTTTGAGGTTGAACGGATAGTCCATGTTCAGATGGATCCAGAACAGCGGCTCGCGGTAGTCGTTGAAGACTTTGCGGTAGAATTCTTTATAATCCTCATCGCTGCACTCGTTTGGATGTTTGGTCCACAGCGGGTGGATATCACTGATGGAAACCGGGCGTTTGTTGATTTTTACTTTCTCTTTGGCCGGGGAAACTTCAACCTGCTCTTTCGTTCCGTCTTCTTTTTCTTTCTCTTCGTATTTTGCGTCCTCGTGGATGTGCTCTACGACAACGTCGTCGTCTTTTAATTCGCTTTCATCGATGGTCTCGTATTCCTGCGGCGCATTTGCTTTGGACAGGAAAATTTCAACCGGCATGAAGGAGCAGTATTTTTCCAGAACTTCGCGGACACGGTATTCGTTTGCGAATTCCAGGCAGTCCTCGTTCAGGAACAGAGTGATTTCGGTACCAACAGTTGTCTTGCTGCCCTCGGACATATCGTACTCGGTGCTTCCGTCACAGGTCCAGTGTACCGGGGTGGATCCTTCTTTATAGGAAAGAGAATCAATGTGAACTTCATCTGCTACCATGAAAGCAGAGTAGAAACCAAGACCGAAGTGGCCGATCATCTGATCTGAATTCGTTTTGTCTTTGTATTTCTCCAGGAATTCGGTAGCGCCGGAGAAGGCGATCTGGGTAATATATTCTTCGACTTCGTCTGCGGTCATACCGATACCGTTATCGATGAATTTTAAGGTTTTCTCATCCGGGTTTACAATCACCTGAATGGCTGCTTTGTAGTCATCCGGCAGAGTATATTCGCCCATGCCGTCGAGTTTTTTCAGTTTGGTGATGGCATCGCAGCCGTTGGAAACGAGCTCGCGGACGAAGATATCGTGGTCGGAGTACATCCATTTTTTGATAATCGGGAAAATATTGTCGCTGTTGATTGAAAGATTTCCATGTTTCGCACTCATGAGAAACACACTCCTTTTCTTATAAAAATATTTTGATCCAGCAAAGCGGGGATATCATGCTTTTTTAGATGTCTGCAGCTTTTTTACTGCTCTGATAGTTATAGTAATACTGGCACAGGGAAAAGTCAAGGAAAAATTAGCACTCGAGAAAAAAGAGTGCTAACAGAACAACGGAAAGTATTGAATTTACTGGTATTACGGTACTTTCTAAACTTTTTGTAAAGTCTGATCAGAAGGGCTGCGCAGTTGTTTCTGGAGAATGGATATGCTACAATGAAAAAGCATAGAAGCGTTTCGAACAGAAAGATTCCGAGGGTACATAAAAGAAAAATGGAGGAAATACATGACAAATGCGACAAAGGCGGCGCTGGAAGCGTCATTAAAAAAGCTGCTTTTGAAAAAGCCGCTGGACAAAATTACGATCAACGATCTGACGACAGACTGCGGCATCAGCCGGATGGCGTTTTATTATCATTTTAAGGATATCTACGATCTTGTCGAATGGTCGTGCCTGGAGGATGCGACGCAGGCGCTGCAGGGGAAGAAAACGTATGAGACATGGCAGGAGGGCCTGCAGCAGATTTTTGAGGCAGTGCTCGAGAATAAACCATTTATATGAATGTCTATCACTCTGTAAGCCGGGAGCAGATCGAAACATATCTCTTTCATCGTGACGCACGATCTGCTGTACGGTGTCGTGCAGGAAAAAGCAAAGGGAACCGGCATCTCTGAGGCGGATCAGAGTTTTATCGCAGATTTCTATAAGTATAGCTTTACCGGTGTCATGCTTGACTGGATCAAAGACGGAATGAAAGTGGATTACCATATGATTGCGGAAAAAATGCACCGCACGATGGAAGGAAATGTCGTCAATTCCATCCGAAATTTTGAAAAAAGAAATAAAATATAGTTACACTTTACAAAACAGGGCGGATGATAAAAATTTAATCATCCGCCCTGTTTTGTAAATGGAAAAGCGGGGAAAAATGAAGTAAGATTCAAATTGTCAACAGACAATGGCAACACAAATAGAAACTTGTAAAACAAAGAAAGCAGCATAACCTATACGAACCGGAAATTCGAAAAAACATTCCGGCAGTCGTATTTAGAAAAGAAAGGATGAACGTCTATGTCAAAAAAGGATTAAAATTCGGAATCGCATCAGCAGCAGTCATCGGAGCTGGAGCAGCAGTGCTGCAGGCAAAAAACAAGAGTGAAGCAAAAAAAGCAGCGGAGACAACCACTGTAACATCAGAACCAAAGAATGATTACCGCAACACCGAGCGCGGAAAAGATAAGAAAAACAGCAAAGGCATTTATTACACCAACGGAAACTACGAAGCCTTCGCAAGACCGGAAAAACCGGAAGGCGTCGATGAGAAGAGCGCATACCTCGTAGGAAGCGGCCTCGCAGCCCTCGCAGCAGCGTGTTTCCTTGTAAGAGACGGCCAGATGAAAGGCGATCACATCCACATTCTCGAAGCCATGGACATCGCCGGCGGTGCCTGCGACGGTATCTACGATCCGACCCGCGGCTACATCATGAGAGGCGGCCGTGAGATGGGAAAAACCACTTCGAGTGCCTGTGGGATCTGTTCCACAGCATCCCGTCGATTGAGACACCTGGCGTATCCGTTCTCGACGAGTATTACTGGCTGACAAAAAAAGACCCGAACTACTCTCTGTGCCGTGCAACGAAGAACCGCGGCGAGGATGCCCATACCGACGGTAAGTTCAACCTGAGCCAGAAAGGCTGCATGGAGATCATGAAACTCTTCATGACAAGAGACGAGGATCTGTACGACAAGACGATCGAGGATGTTTTCGATGATGAAGTCTTCAATTCCACCTTCTGGCTGTACTGGAGAACGATGTTCGCATTCGAAAACTGGCACAGTGCACTGGAGATGAAGCTGTACTTCCAGCGGTTCATTCATCACATCGGCGGACTGCCGGACTTCTCCGCACTGAAATTCACGAAGTACAACCAGTATGAATCCCTGATTCTTCCGATGAAGAAATACCTCGAGGATGCCGGCGTAGACTTCCAGTTCAATACCGAAGTAACCAACGTTATCTTTGAAATCAACGATGGAAAGAAAGTAGCAAAAGCCATCGAGTGCAAAGTAAACGGCGTCGAGAAAGGCATCGTTCTCACCGAGAATGACCTCGTCTTCGTTACCAACGGAAGCTGCACCGAAGGCACGATCTACGGCGATCAGAACCATGCACCGAACGGTGATGCAGAGGTCCGCACGAGCGGCTGCTGGAGCCTGTGGAAAAACATTGCAAAACAGGATCCGTCCTTTGGACATCCGGAGAAATTCTGCTCCGATATTGCAAAGACAAACTGGGAATCCGCAACAATTACCACTCTCGACAATAAGATCATTCCGTATATCACCAATATCTGCAAACGTGATCCGAGAACCGGAAAGGTTGTTACCGGCGGTATCGTAAGCTGCCAGGATTCCAAGTGGCTTTTAAGCTGGACCATCAACCGTCAGGGACAGTTCAAAGAGCAGGATAAAGATAAGGTATGCGTATGGGTTTACAGCCTGTTCACCGATGTACCTGGCGACTATGTGAAGAAACCGATGAAAGAGTGCACTGGTAAAGAGATCACCGAAGAGTGGCTGTACCACCTCGGCGTGCCGGTTGACCAGATTCCGGAGCTGGCAGAGAACAGCGCTGTCTGCGTACCGACCATGATGCCGTACATCACCGCATTCTTTATGCCAAGAAGAAAGGGCGACCGCCCGGATGTCATCCCGGATGGCTGCGTCAACTTCGCATTCCTCGGACAGTTCGCTGAGACACCAAGAGATACCATCTTCACGACAGAGTATTCCGTTCGTACCGCAATGGAAGCTGTTTACGGACTCCTCGGCGTAGACCGCGGCGTGCCGGAAGTATGGGGCAGCGTTTACGATATCCGCGACCTGCTGGACAGCTCCGTGAAACTGATGGATGGAAAATCCCCGCTGGAAATCGAGCTTCCTGGACCGCTCAACCTGCTGAAAAAACCTCTGCTGAAACTGGTAGATGGAAATGTAGTTGGAGATCTCTTAAAAGAGCATGGAATTATTAAAGAGGATATGGTGAAATAAGAAATAGAAAATAAGTAAGAAATGCAATAAGACCTGCGCTTTCAAACGGCGCAGGTCTTATTGCGTTGCTATGTATGCTCTCAAACAATTAAGCAGATTTCTTCGTGAAAAACAGTGCGGCACAGACGGCGGCGATGCCTCCAGCGAGCTTTGCAACGAGAAGCGGCACGACAAAATCAGGATCGGTGCCGAACGTAAATCCCATATGTGCGGCGATGGTCGATGCGGCGGAGACGAGGAAAGCTGCGTTTACAATCTTTCCGCGCTCGTCCATTTTTTCCATCATTGTGATCGCCGGAACAGGGCTGACAATGCCCATCAGAAGGCCGGCGGCACTGCTGTCGTTCATGCCGGTTTTTCTTCCAATAAAAGAGAGCGGCTTTTTGAGCACCCGCTGTAAAAGCTCCGCCGTCGGAAGGCTGCCGAGCAGTACAATGCCGATGGACGAGACGACCGCCATCGCGTCCTCCAGCGGCGCAAGGTCCGGGAGCAGCGAAAAGCCAGTCATATAGCAGAACGCGCCCGCGATGAGGCCGATCGTCGTCAGAAGCCGGATCACATCTGCAAATACCGTGAACGCGCGCACGGTCTGCTCCGGAAAACGCCAGATGCCGAACATCAGCAGAAAGCAGAAGAGGAGCACCGGGAGCGACTGAAGTACGATCTGCAGAAAAGAGAGTCCTGAGAGCAGTCCGCCGACGATCATCGTGACGGGAAGCGTGCCCGTGCCGATCAGCATGCCGCGGGAGAAAAAGAGGCGGTCGCCGCTTTTCAGCATTCCCATGCCGACCGGAATTGTAAAGGTGATGGTACAGCCAAGCGTCGCCGCAATCACAAGTCCTGCGTAGCGCACCATCTCCTGCGATGCCGAAAGCTCTCCGGCGAGCTGGTAGCCGCCCATGTCAATGGCGAGAATGCCGGCGAGAAGTCCCGCATCCAGCCCAAAAAAGTTCCAGATGGGAACGAGGGCGAAACGGAGAAAGCGGGAGAGCAGCGGGGTGAGGCAGATGATGCCCGACATGGAAAGTGCCGTCGGTCCAAGCAGCATAAAGCCCTCCTCAAACCGTTTTCCAAATCCGAAGCGATTGCCAGCGATCCGGTCGACACCGCCGAGTACCGTGCCGACTGCCATGATCCACATAATAATCTGATTCATAAAAGAGAACCTTTCTAAATAAGTATTTTGTCTTTATATCTGTTCTTCAAATAGCAATTTCATTTTTCAGCAGAAACTGGCGGACTTCCTCATCGAAGACGCGGTCGAGCGACTTGTCCATCGTAAAGATTTTGAGGGAAGTTCCGGTGGTAAGTAAGAGTTTTCCGTCCTTATACTGAAAATTCAGAAAGCATCCAAACACGTTCTCTATTTCCAGCGGCAGCGCATGGTCCGCGATCATTTTTTCGCACGCCGCCTGCGGAAGCTGAAACACAAATTTGAACTGCAGAGGTGTCCGTTTTCCTTTGATGACGGAATAGCAGAACGATTTCACATCTTTCCAGAGAAGCCGCGTCCGCCCTTTTTCTTTTAAGAGCTGCGCGTCATCGGGATCGAAAAAGTCCGTGTGAAGACTGCCGTCGATGGAGAACGTCGTAAACGTTGTGATCGATGCCTCGGAGACGGGAAAGCGGTCAAATGTCTCGAGACGGAGCAGGGTGTTCATAAAATTCTTTAACTGTGTAATCTGCAGGATAATCATCCGTAGTTAAAACCAGCCTTTTCTTTTTAAAATACCAAATTTCAACAGCAACAATGAGAATACAGACGCCGATCAGGATGAAGTACGCATACGGGGCAGAAAGCTCAGGCATATGCGTAAATTCATGCCGTACCAGCCGGCGATCAGGGAAAGCGGGAAAAAGATCGTCGAGACGACCGTCAGAATCCGCATCGTATCGTTCTGACGCAGGTCGATCTGCGCCTGCTGCAGTCTCGTCGGATCTGCAGGGCGTACTCCCGCAGCATCTGGGTGTGGTCGTACAAACGGTACCACGCGGTTTCCAAGGCGCGAAAACTGACGGGCGCATTCCGGGGGAAGAAAGTGATTTTCGTCCTCGGAGAGTATTTCGCACATGTCGAGAAGCTGCTGGTAATAGGCATGGAACACGAGCAGCTCCCGACGGATCGTGATCAGGGTCCGCTGCAGCTCTTTTGGCAGAGTGTCGAGAAGAGACTCCTCGATTGTCGCGAGGCGCTTCTCAAAATTCTGCAGATAGAGCATATCCTCCTGGATCAGCGATTCCAGAAACGAGAAAAACAGGTGGAAGACATCGGAAGTATCGAGCGGTTCTTCCGGGAAGAGGAGGCTCTGCAAAGCCGGAAGTGTCTGTTCGTCGGCTGCCAGAATAAGCTGCCCCCGGTCGAGATAAAACGCAAGCGAGAATGCAAGGTGAAGCGGATGCGTCGTGTCCGGGACGGCAAGCGATCCGACCAGGCAGTCAGGCAGCAGCTCTGCGCGGCAGTATTCGATGCGCTCCGGCTGCAGACTGCGCCGGAAAAGAGAAAATCCGGGCAGCGCCGCGCAGGCTTTGGAAGCTTCCGAAAACGAAAGCAGGGAAAGCCGGACCGAATCCGAAAAAGTCCATTCCATACGTACCACCTCCTGAAAATAAGCAATGGAAAAATATCCATAACAAAAAAGCCGTATGACCGTAGTATACCGCAAAAAGGGGAGTGCGACAAGAAAAGGAAAAAACTTTTAACGGAAAAACTTTTATTGGGAAAAAACTTTTTGCAATGGAGCACTAAGTGTGTTATGATAAAATGTAGTTATCAAAACTACATGACAAAATATCAAAAAATTCACTGTGTCGAATTCGTCCCTAGTTCAGGAAGGTTTGAAAAAGAGCGGTGATTGGAAATACGAAACGTCCGCAGTGAGAAAAAGCGGAATCAAGTTGGAGGGATAAAATATATGAGTTTTCACATTGTTGCAGACAGCTGCTGTGAACTGACAGCAGATATGAAAAAAAGAGGAAATATTGAAATTGCACCGCTGACCCTGGAAGTCGGCGGAGAATCCATTCTGGATGACGAGACATTTGACCAGAAATATTTTTTAAAGAGAGTAGCGGAATGCCCGGAGTGCCCGAAATCCGCCTGCCCGTCGCCGGATTATTTCCGGAAATCTTTTCTGAACGGAGCAGAACGGTGCTACGCGGTCACACTTTCCGCACAGCTCAGCGGTTCCTATAACAGCGCAGTGCTCGGTGCAAACCTGGCGCAGGAGGAGAACGAGGATCTGAAGATTCACGTATTCAATTCCAGAAGCGCATCGATAGGAGAGACCCTGATCGTGAAAAAAATCGTGGAGTGCGAGGAAGCCGGCATGAGCTTTGAGCGCGTCGTAGAGACAGTAGAACTCTATATCAGCACACAGCACACCTATTTCGTGCTGGAAAATCTCGAAACTCTGCGGAAAAACGGCCGTCTTTCCAAGGCGAAAGCACTTGTTGCATCCGCGCTTAAGATCAAACCGGTTATGGGAGCCACATCGGAGGGCGATATCGTACAGCTTGATCAGGCGCGCGGCATCAACAAAGCACTGATGAAAATGGTCGATGCCATTGTAAATGACGCACAGCATGTAGAAAACAAAACGCTTGCCATCTCTCATTGCAACTGCCCGGAGCGCGCCGAGATGGTAAAAGAAGCCCTTCTGGAGCGCCTTGCGGTACAGGATGTCTTCGTACTCGATACCCAGGGCGTCAGCAGTATGTATGCAAATGACGGCGGAATTATCATTGCATTATAACTTTTCTCTTCCCTTTTTGTTGAAAATGTAGTATAATTTTCAACATGTTTGAAAGTGCCGCCGAGCACTTTTTAGAAATCAAAGGAGAAGTAGAACCATGAGTCAGGAAAAAGTTGACCGCTATAAAAAGGAAAAAGCGAACCGTGAGAAAATCATGAGACGTGAAAGATGGATCACGAGACTGGAAGTTACCGCTTTCGTCGTTGTTCTGGCTACCCTGATCGGCTGGTTCTCCGTTGCTGTTTACCAGAACTCGGTAGCAGAGAAAAAGGCGAACCGCACGACAGAAACCACAACGATGAACGTGACGGATATTCAGAATTATCTGAGCGAGACCAACACATCCAGCGACAGCAGTGCAGATGACACCAGCGACAGCTCTGATGTTTCCGATACATCTTCGGACAGCACAGCAGATACGGCAAGTGACAGCACAGCAGATTCCATCAGCGAAAGTACAGCGGAATAAGCAGAATTGTTAAAGAAAGTAAAAGCGCTTACCACAGACGGGAAAATCCCGGAGTGATAAGCGC
>ENA-OQIP01000247-OQIP01000247.1-human-gut-metagenome-genome-assembly--contig:-NODE-247-length-10789-cov-3.893078_pt1 | contig 10789 bp, 7 predicted proteins | sample MGYA00242585_ERZ504750 | MGnify/ENA primary metagenome ERZ504750 (study PRJEB26092, sample SAMD00036441) | human gut metagenome | host: Homo sapiens | study: EMG produced TPA metagenomics assembly of...
CTCCACCACGCACTCCCAGGAGACGCTGGAGGAGCTCGAGGACCAGGGCATCCACCAGGGCACCATCCGCCTGTCCATCGGACTGGAGAACATCGACGACATCATCGAGGACCTCGAAAGCGGCTTCAAGGCCTTGCGCGAATCCGGTCTGGCCAAGTGACTTTGGTCTGAAACAACTGTCGGGCGGTCCGCTGCACCATGAGAAGGGGGTGTTGCGGGCCGCCCGCTTTGCACTGCGCTTGTAACGCGGATGGGATAAAATTTTCGCTTATTGCGATATGGTATGTCGCAATTTGATACATCGAAAGAAATTCCTTGCGATTTCTTTACAAATCGTAGGAAAAGCAAGATGATTTTGCTATTTTGGTAAAAAGAGAGAAGAAGACTGTATTATGACGCAGGATGTCAAGAACGATATCAAGAAAGCTATTCAGGTCAACACCATCCCGTTGGTCGCCATCATGACCGCGGTCACCACCGTGCTGACCATGTTCGTGAAGATTCCGACCCCGACCCGTGGATACCTCAACCTGTCCGACACGATGATTTTCTTCAGCTCCTATGCGTTCGGCCCGTGGGTCGGCGGCATCATCGGCGGTCTTGGACCGGCGTTGTCCGACCTCATCTCGGGATACCCGCAGTGGGCAATCTTCACCTTCATCATCGACGGTCTGCAGGCGGTGCTCGTGGGTCTGCTGGTCCGTGAATTCAAACCGGCCAACGTCGTCATCGGCTCTCTGGTGGCCGGCGTGTGGAAGGTGTTCGGCTACTTCATCGCCGGCGGCATCCTGTCCGGCTTCGGTCCGGCCCTAGGCGAAATCATCGGCAACTCATTCCAGATGGTTGTCGGCCTGATCGTTGGCTTCGCACTGTTCTCCGCGGTGCGCAAGGCTTATCCGCCGCTGGTGCGACTCGGCAACCTCAGCGTCAAGGCCGGCGAGTGATACATTATTGTCTTGCATAAATAAAGCCCGTGGGTTCACCGATGAACGGCGATTCCACGGGCTTTATTTATACATATTCGTTCATATAGTATCCGTAGTGGCTGTGTTCGCGGCCGGTGCAATGGGCTGATGTGCTGAAAGATATGGAGAAGAGCGCATGATCACGGTACGTGATTTGAGTTGGCAGTATGAGCCATTGGTGGATGGCGGCAAGCCGGTGGATAGCCTCAAGCATGTCAGCTTCGATATCAAATCAGGCTCGTTCGTGGGCGTCATCGGACCGACCGGCGCCGGCAAATCCACCCTGTGCATGGCTTTGGCCGGAATCATCCCGAATCTGGCGGACGGCACCATGACCGGACTGGTGGAAGTCAACGGCATGAACACCAGCCGTCATTCCGTATCGGCGTTGTCCGAACGTATCGGCTACGTGCAGCAGGATCCCGAAGCGCAGCTGTTCTGTGCGAGCGTTGAGGATGAGATCGCCTTTCCTTTGGAAAACCGCGGCATCGCACCGGACATCATCGACAAGCAGATCGACGTCATGCTCGATCTGGTCGGCATGACCGGCTACCGCAAGCGCGTGCCGGCCAGCCTGTCGGGTGGGCAGATGCAGCGTGTGGCCATCGCGGCGGCATTGGCGGCGGAACCCGACGTGCTCATCCTTGACGAACCGACTGCGGCGCTCGATCCGGAAGGCAAGCAGGAAGTCTTCGATGTGCTTGAACGCATCCGGCAGACCCGTTCCATGACGGTGATCATGGCGGAACAGGACACGGAGCATATCGCCTATTGGGCCGACCAAGTGTTGTTCATGGTCAATGGGGAATTGGTGCGCAACGGCGACGCTAGCCTGTTCGTCCGTGAAAAAGGACTGCTGGAATCCTCCGGCGTGCAGGTCGCGGACGATCCGCTGCCGCAGGTCAAGGCCGTACAGCAGGGCAAAAAGCATAAGAAGGACAAAAAGAATCAGCCGGAACGGTCCAAGGACGTGGTCATCAGTCTGGACCATGTCTCCTACCAATATGAGCGCGGCGGCAACGCATCGAAAGCTCTGGACGACGTGACGTTCGACATCGAACGTGGCTCATTCATCGGACTCATCGGACGTAACGGCTCCGGTAAGACCACACTCGCCAAACATCTGAACGGACTGATCCGACCCACGCAGGGCACGGTGACGGTGGATGGGCTCGACGCCTCCAAACACAGCGTCGGCGAAATGGCGGCCCACGTCGGATTCGTCTTCCAGAATCCCGACCATCAGATCTTCTGCTCCACCACCAAGGAGGAAATCGCATTCGGTCCTACCGCGCTTGGACTGGACGGAGCCACCGTGTTCAAACGTGTCGACGAGATGCTGACGCTGTTCGACCTGCACCGTTATGAAGACGTCTCGCCGGCCACGCTCGGCTACGGCGAACGCCGTGCGGTGGCGCTGTCATCCGTGCTTGCAATGCGCACGCCGATCCTCGTGCTCGACGAGCCTACGGCCGGTCTCGACCACCGTCTCGCAGCACGCTTCCTCGGCACCATCGAGAAACTCAACCAGCGCGGCGTCACCATCGTCATGATCAGCCACGACATGCGCGCGGTATACCGGTACTGCACGCACGTGCTGGAATTGGAGGACGGAAAAGTCGTGCAGTATGGGCCGATCGACAGGTCCGAAGCGGCGCAGAAGCAATCTCGGATCATCCGCAAACCGCGTAAATCCAATGGGCCCGTTTCGGCGACGCATGTGCTGCTGAAAGTCACCAAGCATGAGGAAGGACGACACTGATGGACGCCGATTTGTATGTACCGGGCGACGGCTGGCTGCATCGCGCCGACCCCCGTGTGAAATTCCTCATCACCGTGGTCATGTTGGTGTTGTGCCTGGTATGGCGCAACTGGGCGTTCATACTTGACGTTCTGATCATCGAACATCTCATGCTCATCACCGACGGCGTGCCGCTGAAACGCATCGGCTGGGTGTGGAAGATCCTCGCCGTGATCATCGTGTTCATCGTGGTGCTCTGGCCGATTTTCGACCCATCCGGCACGCACGTGCTGTGGCAGTGGGGATGGCTGAAACTCACGCGAGAGAACCTCGTCATGGCCGCGGTGATGGGATTGCGCATTCCGGCGCTCGGATTCGCGTGCTTCCTCACGTTGTTCACCACCAGCCAGACCAAGCTGATCCGAGGGCTCACCTCCCTGGGCATGCCGTACAAGGCCGGACTCACGCTCGCCACCGCGCTGCGCTACATTCCGGTGTTCTTCTCCATCTTCCAATCCGTATCGGCCGCGCAACGGGCCCGCGGACTCGACTTGAACGGCAAGAAAGACGCCACCGGCAAGAAACGCAACGTATTCGTACGCTTGGTGGACCGGTTCAAATCGTATCTGCCCATCATCATCGCGGTGCTGATCCGCGCCTACAAAATGAGCCAAAGCGTCGGCTGGGCTATGGAATCGCGCGGGCTCAACCTCCAAGGCGTGAGACGCACCTACCGCATACAGCTGAAGATGAGACTCTCCGATTGGATCATCCTTGCGGTCACCGTCGCCGCGACGGCAGGCAGCATCTGGCTGATGCTGTGGCAGTTCTGAGGCAGGCCAATGTTCCAGAACGAACAACGCATCACCATCACAGCACGCGACCTGAAAGTGGTCTCGGCCCTGCAATGCGACGGCCGTATGACCATGCAGGCGCTTGCCGACAAAATCGGCATTTCCGTCTACGCGGCTACGGAAAGCTACCGCAGGCTTACTGAATCCGGCATCATGAGCATCGTCCCGGTGTGCAATCCATTGAGTCTGGGCAATTACAGCCAGGTGCTGGTGGGACTTCGTCTCGACGGGAGCAGGGATGAGGCTCTTGCCATGCTCCAATCCATGCCACAGGTCACCTACGTGGTCTGCGCTCTGGGGGATGCCGACATCATCGCTGAGGCTGTGGTGTATTCGGCTGAAGGCATGGATCATTTTCCTCAAACATGGTCTGCGCGCGTTGCCGGGATTGTCCCCGTCTGCAGGTGTTCTCATGCGGACGACTGGTGCTTGATGACCACAATGTCAGCGTGGTGAACCGTCTGCTCGCCGCGCATGGCGAAACCGGCTTCCTGACCAAACGCGAGGCGAGTGTCGGCACCGATATTCCCTCGCATCGTCTGGATCCACGGTTCGTGCACACATTCAACGAACTGCAGAAGGACGGCAGGGCCAGCTATGCGTCGTTGGGGGAGCGTCTCGGCGTGACCCATACGGCGATTCGCGGCCGCATCAAAAAACTCGAAGATTCCGGCGTGATGCGCATTATGGCCACGGTAAGCCCCATGCGTTTGGGAGGATTCCGACAGGCATTCCTCGGACTTGGAGTGAAACCTCCATATCGGCTTGACTCCGAACAGCTTCTGGCCATCGACGAAGTGACGTACGCGATGAGTGGTGTCGGATTGAACGGTGCCGATTACCTGATTGAAATCATCGCCGACAACGATGAGGACCTATGGCGCGTGGTGGACGAATCCATTCGCCCATTGCCAGGCGTGGAACAGACCTGGTGGGCGTCCACCGTCAGTGTGGAGAAGGAGTCGTATTGGCTTGAGCCGCCGCACGAAGGCGTATTGCTAGGCGATTGACGATTGCCCGATGCTTGGAACATGGTTTCTGATCATCCAGTTTTCGCTGTTCCCGCGTTGATCTCATACTCAAGGATGAGTCGCGGTTCAGCAGGATTTCAGACCAACGCATGATGCCGTTGACGTCGAATGTTCCGTATGTTGGAAGTAACTTCACAAAGAAAGGAACTTCCATGGACATCAGGGACGCCATCAAAGCCAATAACACTGCCATTGAAGCCATCGATCTTGTCAAGGACTACGGTTCCGGAAGCAACGCGGTGCATGCGTTACGTGACGTCAATATCGCCTTCGAACAAGGAAAATTCACCGTCATCATGGGCCCCTCCGGCTCTGGCAAATCCACGTTGATGCACACGCTGGCCGGACTTGATTCGGCCACTAGCGGACACGTCATGTTCGACGGCAAGGATCTGACCCGCATGAACGACGACCAGCTCACCCTGCTGCGCCGCCATCAGATCGGTTTCATCTTCCAAAGCTTCAATCTGCTGCCGATGTTTACTGCCGAACAGAACATTCTCATGCCCTTGACCTTGGCTGGGGCGAAACCAGACCGACAGTGGTTGCGTCTGCTGGTGGAAACGCTTGGCCTTAAGGAACGTCTTAACCATCGTCCGAACGAACTATCGGGAGGCCAACAGCAGCGTGTGGCCATCGCGCGAGCATTGATCACCAAACCGAAACTGGTGTTCGCAGACGAGCCCACCGGCAATCTTGACTCTGTATCAAGCGTCGAAGTGTTGAGCTTCCTGAAACGTTCCGTCAACGAACTTGGCCAAACCATCATCATGGTCACGCATGATGCGGTCGCCGCGTCTTACGCCGACCGTGCGCTCGTGTTCGCCGACGGCCAGATCGTGGCGGACGTGAACAAGCCGACAGCAGACCAGATGAGTGAACTGCTGATGAAGGAACGCGAAGCCGCCACAATGAATGTGGCTTCCGCGAGACATTCCCGCTAAACGCACTGTAGAAGCATTCGAAGAAGGAAACAGAATTAACCATGTGGTCCATCACTTTGAAACTCATGCGAAAAACCAAGCGCATGCTCATACCCGCAGGCATCGCCATCATGATCGGCACGGCGTTCATCGCCAGCACCTTCCTGTTCGGCAATGCCATGAACGACTCCCTGACACGGCAGATGACCGCCATGTTCGGAAACGCCAACTATGCGGTGACCGTCAACAGCTCCGACCTGAGCGATGAGGAACTCAACGAAGCGTACTCCAGCACTGTCGGCGACTTCCATCTCGACCAGATCGCCGGCATCGAAGGGGTTGACGGTGTCCGCGCCTCGGTGGAAACCGGCGTCAGCGTTTCCAGGGGGGACAGCGCCATCAGCGGCGAGATCATCTCTACCGCGGCACAGAAGAACATGCTTCCCGTGAGTATTACGGAAGGGGACCAGCCGAAGGACTCCAACGAAGTCGCACTGCCGGAAGACATGGCGAAACAGCTGAACGTCGGCATTGGCGACACTGTAAGCCTGACCTCCCGATATGAGGTAGGCGCCGATGGCAAAGCCAAAGCGGACAACGTGCGCGTGGTCGGACTCACCTCCGATCCGAACGGCGCCTACTCGTACTATGGTGGTGCGATCGTAGGATCCGACAATCTGCTTGCCGCAATGCAGGGAACGGACGATTTCGACACCACCGGAACGACAACGGTATACCTCGACCTTGCCTTGGATGGAAATAGCGTATCCGCAAAGACCATCAACAGTGTGAAAGCGTTGCTGCCAAAGCATTTCGATCTGATGTCGCGACAGCAGGTCAGTGACGAAAGCATCAAATCCTTAACCGGCAACCAAACCAGCATCGTCACCACATTCCTCATGTGCTTCGGCGTGCTTGCCATGTTCGTGGCGGCACTGGTGATCGCCAACACGTTCCAAGTGCTCGTGGCGCAACGCCGCCGCACACTCGCCTTGCTGCGCACCATCGGCGCGAAGAAAGGCCAGCTGTATGGTTCCGTGCTGTTCGAAGCGGTGGTGCTCGGCTTCGTCGCATCCGTGCTTGGCGTGGTGCTGGGAAGTCTGCTCATGTGGGGCATGTGCGTCAGCGACATCATGCAAGAGGGTATGCGATTCAATTTCTCTTGGCAGGCCGCCGTCATACCTATTCTCTTCGGTATTGTGGTGACGGTGCTCGCATCCCTGGGATCCGCACGTTCCGCTACTGCGGTGACGCCATTGGAGGCATTGCGCCCGATTGAACTGACCGACAACCGTCGTTCCAGCCTCACGCGAGCCATAATCGGTATTCTGATGGTGGTGGTCGGTATCGCCATGGTGGTATTTTCCATCTGGCAGGTACAAGCCACCAATGGCGGCGAGAATGCGAGCAGCGATCAATTCACGATGATTCTGCTCGTAGCCATCGCCGGCGCCGCACTGGTATTCCTCGGAATGGTGGTCACCGCGGTGTTTTGGATGCCGGCCCTCATGAAGGGAGTTGGAGCGTTGGCCTCGCTGACAGGCCCTTCCGCAACGGTTGCGCACGCCAACATTCAGAAGAATCCGCGACGCATCGCAGCAACCGGTGCCGCTCTGCTCATCGGCGTCACCCTGGTTTCCACCATCGCAACCGGTGCCGCCAGCGCCAAAGAGACTATGAATGGTACGCTCGCCACCCGTTATAGCGTCGACATCGTGGCCATGGGCGATGACATCAGCCAGCAAATGGTCAAGGATGTAGCCGACATCAACGGCGTGTCCGACACGTTGTATGCGCCGGCGGTTTCCGTGACCTTGGAGAAAGCGGATGGAACCCAGCCTACGTCCGCATTGCTGGTCGGCGTGAAGAATATCGATCAGGTCAAGCAGGTCATGCGTGCCAACTTGGGTAACGCCTCCATCGACAGTGATGGCGTGCTCATGCCAACATACAATGCGCAAACCGGCAAGGAACTGCAGTTCGCCAATGGCACGGCTGATTTCTCCACCGAATGGAACCAGGACGGCGACGCTACGCGTTCGCTGACATTGCAAGCAAACCAAGCCGACTACCGTCGCGTATCCGCACAGTATGGAGCTGTCGGATTCGTGGATGAAAGCCATTTCACCAATGGTGACCTCGATGCCGCCACCCATGTGCTGCTGGTCAAGGCGGATACTGACAAGTCGGGAGTTTCCGTTGACGGCATCTACAACGACATGCAGGCCGCATTGGAGAAGAGCACTGATGCGACAGTGACCGGACCGATCGCCGAACGCATCGTATGGGCGAAGATGATCGACTCCATGATGATGCTTCTGGTGGGATTGATCGCTGTGGCTGTGCTCATCGCACTTGTCGGCGTGGCCAACACGCTGTCCCTGTCGGTGATCGAACGCACCCGCGAATCGGCCACCCTGCGCGCCATCGGCATGACCCGCGGCCAGCTCAGGGCATCGCTCGCCATCGAAGCGCTGCTCATCTCGCTCGTCTCCGGCATCGCCGGCATCCTGCTCGGCACATTGTTCGGCTGGCTGGGCGCATACGTGGTGTTCAGCCTGTACGGCACCGTGGTGTTCCCCTTCGAATGGGGCTCAACGGCATCGTGCTCGCCGTGGCCGCCGTGGCTGCGTTGCTCGCCAGCATCGCACCTGCCCGCAGAGCGGTCAAAGTACCGCCTGTTGAGGCGCTCGCAGAAGCTTAGGCGATAAACGGAATGCTCCTTCGAAAGAAGGAGCATTTTTGTTGCCGAATACGTTTTATGAAGATTTTATACGAGATGGTTTTCGTAGGCGAACACGACGGCTTGGACGCGGTCGCGCGCATTGATTTTCGACAGGATATGCGCGACATGCGTTTTCACGGTAGGCAGGCTGATGAACAGCTTGTCCGCGATCTCCTGATTTGACAGGCCATGCGCGATTTCGATGAGCACCTCGCGCTCGCGGTCGGTCAGTTCGTCCAATTCCGGATCGGTGTACATAGTTGCCGTCGAAGCGGAAGCGGACGTTGCGGAAACGGGCGCTGCGGCGGCCGTTCCTGCGAAATCGCCATCCATCATCTTCTCTATAAGCCGTTTCGTGGCGGATGGCGCGATGATCGCGTTGCCTTGGTACACGGTGCGAATCGAATTGAGCAGCGTCTCCGGTTCCGTGTCCTTCAGCAGGAAGCCGGACGCGCTGGCGTTGATCGCGGCCATCACGTATTCGTCCAAATCGAACGTCGTCAGAATGATCACACGGGTATGCGCATCGTCAAGCGCGCTGCCATCGGGTGCGAAACGATGCTGCAACGCGCTGATCCGACGTGCCGCCTCAATGCCGTCCACACCGGGCATACGCACGTCCATCAGCACCACGTCGGGATGCAGCGTCTCCGCCAAAGCCACCGCTTCCGCGCCATCGCGCGCCTGGCCGACAACCGCCATATCCGGTTGCGAGCCGATCACCATCGCGAAACCGGCACGTACCAATTCCTGATCATCGGCGATGACCACACGAATCTTCTGTTCTTCACTCATACTCTCCACCTTATCGGCATCGTTCCGCTCACAGCGCGAAACAATCCCTTAAATCTCCCTGAAAAACTTGAACCGGCTATCGAGACGCGCGCTGCAGCTGCTCCTCCAGCGGTGCTGCGGGCCTCAACTGCAGTTCGCTCGCGCTACCGGCATGAGCGTCATCGCTGAAACCAGTCTCACGAAGCACTCCGAGCAGTTTGCGCATACGCTTAAGCGCGGCGCGCCCCTGTTCTCCGATGGCTTTGAACGCCGCGGAAATCTCGTCCGGCGTACGGCTCTTTGCCTTGTGCTTCGGCGCGATCCAGCATGCGAATGCCATCGACGGCTTGATTGATCACGCTGTTCAACGTGGCAGTGACCTCAGCCTGAATGCTGGCACTGATACGGTCGCGCTCCATATTCGCCGCGAGAATACGCTGTTTCTCCTGCTCGGCCATCAGCGCTTCCTCTCGCGCCTGCAACACCAGTGCGTTTGAATCACTGGAACGAGCCCAACGTGCCCACGCCATAATGCCGGCGCACAGCATCAACACCGCAACCGTATACATAACGCCGGTAAAGAACGCTGCACCACTACTTGCCGTGGCTGAAACCGGTTTTGTCAAGCCCACGGAAGCGGCGATGGCGTCGAACAAGGTAGTGTATCCATGTTGGTCGGCTGCGATTTTCAAGCCCATCAGAGCCGAACAGGTGACAGCGGCAAGACCGGTCCAACGCCATGCGTGTTCACGCCCATACAATACGGCTGAATACAGTGCGCACAGCGACGCTACGATGTGCCCGACTTCAATCGATCCCAAAAACACCAATTGCACAACCGACAATACGAACACAATAAGCGCGCAAGTCTCGGGGAACCTGCGACGAACGGCCAGCGCCAATACGCAGCAGGTGGCGATCGCGCGCGAGAGTTGCATGTCTCGTGGACTATCGAAAAAGAGCGAAACCGACATGGGATTCAGTAGCGCAACCAGTAGCAGGGCGCCGACGGCATCCATGAGCACATAATGACGTTGCGTCCACGCGGAAACACGTTCCACCCAATTCGAACTGCGCGCATTGGACGTATTTGCAAGTTCCACGGATTCCAGTTTCAATGATTTGAGCAAATCACGCAGATTGGGCGCGGTGATGCGCAGATGTTGCAGAGCGTTCGAACGATAATTGCGACCGGCCGATTGTGTGGTTTCCTGCGTTTGCTCCGAAGGCTGATTTGGTATTCGCACCGATATGCTGACGGCTATGTTGCGTGTGATTGCTTCGTCGGATAATTTCGCTTTGCTGGATATGGCAGTTGTGTTGCACGATTCGGACTGTTCCGAGGCATACTGTTCGCCGGTTTCGTCTGTCGCCGGCTCTTTACCGCCGTAAGGCAGGGTGGCCATGACTTCGAAGCCTCCGCCAAGTCGAGGGCCGGCCTGCAATGAGCCTCCGGCCGATTCGATACGTTCCCTCATGCCCAACAGGCCATAGCCTGGAGTATGTCCGTCGATACTGGCCGCGGCTCCGCGACCATTGTCAGTGACGGTCACAGTGAGCAAACCGTTGTTCCATGATTCCTTGATATACATATCGACATGCGGTCCCGCATACTTGCGGATATTCGTCAGCGCTTCCTGAACCACATGGTAGGAGGCCGTCGAGGCCTGCTCGCCGAGCTGTTCCGGGCTGGCGGTTCCGGTGATGCTCCGTTGGATTCGAATGTCTGGGGAGACGGTTCGCGCTTGTTCCACAAGATTGTCGATATCGTTATAA
>ENA-OQIP01000248-OQIP01000248.1-human-gut-metagenome-genome-assembly--contig:-NODE-248-length-10782-cov-2.224965_pt1 | contig 10782 bp, 13 predicted proteins | sample MGYA00242585_ERZ504750 | MGnify/ENA primary metagenome ERZ504750 (study PRJEB26092, sample SAMD00036441) | human gut metagenome | host: Homo sapiens | study: EMG produced TPA metagenomics assembly of...
CCTATCAGGATCAAAAAGACCTCCTGCGACCGTTTATCGCCGCAGGAGGTTCTCCTCTGTTTCTGCCTTTATTCCATACTATTTCCAGGTTATCTTATTTCACGTTTTTCCCTTCATTGTATGAATTTTCATTTGACATTTATCGCTCATTTGAGTTATATCTTTATGCTTCATATACCAGTTCACCAGCAAGATACGTCCGGCACACCGGAATGTCTTTGATCGTGCTCTCATCCACCTCAAACGGATTCTGACCCAGTACGACGAAGTCTGCCATCATGCCTTCTGCGATCTGGCCTTTCACGTTCTCCTCGAAACTTGCCTCGGCACTGCGGATCGTGTAACTGTCGAGTGCTTCCTGTACGGTGAATTTCTGATCCGGCAGGTACGGGCCGACATGGTCGCGCAGCGTTGTTCTTGTGACAGCGCACTGCATGCAGGCGAGGGCATCCGGCAGCTCTACCGGGCAGTCAGTTCCGTTGCTGACGGAGACGCCGTTATTCATCAGCGTCTTCCAGCTGTAGCTTGTGCTCGCAAGCTCTTTGCCGACGCGCTCCTCTACGATATGGTTATCGTAATCGAGGAAGATGCTCTGTGCGTAAACGTGAAGATGCATTTTCGCGATTTTTTCAAGCTGATCGGCTCTTGTGATCTGGCAGTGCACGATGCCGTGGCGGTGATCTTCTCTCGGGTTTTCAGCAAGGGCTTTTTCATAGGCACTTAACACGCGGTCGAGGCACGCATCACCGATCGTGTGAACTGCAGCCTGCATGCCGTGTGCATTGGCGTAGCCGATCATCTCATCCATGGTTTCCTGGGTGAATACCGGGATTCCGCAGGTGGACGGGTCGTCTGCGTATGGGCGACTGAGGAATGCTGTTCTCGCACCGAGTGCGCCGTCGCCGAGCATTTTCAGCGGTCCGATTTTAAAGCGGTCTGTGCCGATGCCGGTCACATTTCCAGCCTCAACGAAACCTTTTAAGGATTCCAGATCGGTAAAGTTGCTCTGCTCGTAAACGCGGACGGTCAGCTCGCCGGAATCCTCGAGTTCTTTGTATGCTTCGTTGACGGTCTGCCACGGAACGGCGCGGTAAACGCAGTAATCATCACTCTGGCTGCTGGTGACGCCGTAGCTGTTCAGGGCTTTGCAGGCGCTGCGGATCATATCTTTGATTTCCTCTTTGCTCGGCACCGGAATGCTGTCGTAAACCGGTTCCATTGCATTGTCGAAGAATCTTCCGTCCGGCTCACCGTTTTCCATACCGATCTCTCCGCCCTCCGGCTGCGGGGTATCTGCGGTGACGCCGAGGAGTTCCAGCGCTTTGCTGTTGACTACGAGGCAGTGGCCGCACGCTCTCGTCGCGCAGATCGGAACTTCAGTTGATACGCGGTCAAGATCGTAGCGGTTCGGCATGCGGTCCACGTCCGTGAAGTAATCCTGATTCCAGCCGCGGCCCATCAGCCATGCGCCGTCTTTTCGCGGATGCTCTTTCTGGAAGGTGTCGAGGCAGGCGAGCATATCTTCCAGGCTTTCGGTATGTGCGGCAAGCTGCGCTTTCAGCAGGGAGCTTCCGTAATTTAAAAGGTGCATATGGCTGTCGTTAAAACCGCTGCAGACGAATTTTCCGCCGAGGTCTACAACTTTGTCGCCGGCTGCTGCAAGGGCATCTGCCTCTGCGCTGCTTCCGGCGAAAACAAATTTGCCGTCTTCTACTGCAAACGCTTCGACAAGCGGCAATTTTCCGGTGTAGACAGCTCCGTTTTTGTAAATTGTTTTTCATATCATTATCCTCCTACTGTCATCTAAATTTGATTCTATTCTTTTCTGCCCATTTGCGCAATATACAAATTCAGACACGCCATTCTCATGCGTGTCTGGATTCGCTTTTGAATATTTTTTATTTCGTTTTCTCTTCGTAGAACAGGCAGGCGTTCTTGTCTACCGTGCCCTGGCCGAAGTTTCTTGCTTTGTAGTCTTTCAGCAGTTTGAAATACTGGTTCGAGAGAATCAGGATCACTGCTACGTTGACGAAGGTCGGGATCGCAGATGTGATATCAACGACAGTCCAGATAAAGCCCTGGTTGTTGGTCTTTACCAGATAGATCGTCCACAGTACGCCCGGCAGAGCGCGGACTGCGTAGAAGATTTTCATGACGATATCTTTCATCTTGCCTTCTTTTTTATACAGATGCTCCAGAATTGCCAGATAGTAGGTGAACCATCCGCCGGAAGTCGTTACAGTGAAAATGACCATGATGACTGCCAGAAGGATGCTTCCAAATTTGCCGAATCCGCTTGCAAATGCACTTAAAGCAAGTGTTCCGCCGTTCGTTCCGTCGGTCCAGTTTCCGCTTAAGATAACGGAAAGTGCGGTGATCGTACAGATAACCATGGTATCAAAGAATACCTCGAAAGATCCCCACAGACCCTGCTCTACCGGATGCGGTGTTTTTGCGGAAGCATGGATCATTGGAGAAGTACCCCATCCAGCCTCATTGGAGTATACGGAACGCGCCATACCCACACGGATAATCTCGCTGACTGCGCAGCCGGCAAAACCGCCGATCGCTGCTGTTCCGGTAAATGCGTTTGTTACGATGGCTGCAAATACGCCAGGAACGCGGTTGATGTTGATGATGATCATGCCAATTCCCATCAAGATATAAAGAACGCTCATAAATGGAACGAGCTTGCTGAACAGACTTGCGATTTTCTTCGTACCGCCGCTTGTAACGACATAGGTCAGAATGCAGAGCAGAACGCCCATCACGATAACGCCTTCTACTTTGAAGCTTCCAAGATTGATATTCTCAATACCGAACGCACCGGCTACGACCTGAGATGCGGTCAGGTTGGAAGAGGTTACGAAGAAGGTGGAGAAAATACCGATGCCGAAGATGAGCGCCGGGATCAGCCACAGCTTGCCCCAGTGGCGCTCCTCGCCAAGTCCGCACTCCATGTAGTAAGTCGGACCGCCGTAGTACTCACCTTTTTCGTTGGTGTGACGGTAGTAGCAGCCGAGGGTAACCTCAACCTGTTTTAATATCATACCAAGCAGAGACGAAAGCCACATCCACATAATGGCTCCCGGGCCGCCTGCTGCAACTGCAGTTGCAACACCGGCGATATTACCGAATCCTACGGTACCGCCGATAGCGGTCGAAATCGCCTCAAACGAGGAAAGCATACCCTTTCCTTCACTTGCTTTGTCTTCTTTCTGGAACAGTTTTCCGCCGGTTCTCTTCATAATCCAGCCAAAGTGACGGAACTGGAAAAATCCAGAACGAACGGTAAAGTACAGACCGGTCAGAATCATCAACGCGATCAGCGGCACGCCCCAAAGGACACCGTCCAGCCAGTTAAGAAATGCTATCATGTCAAAATCCTCCCTTTTTTCTTTTCCGGCAACAGTTTTCTTCAGACGTATCCTGTAACACCCGTTTCGTCTTTCGTTCTCCAACCAAACAGATTTCCACCCCTGGAACCTTTTTGTCACGGTTCCAACTGCAGTACAATAAAAAGAGCAGCGGTCTTCACCACTGCTCCATTAAATCTACGTTCATGAAGCAATAGCTCCTCCACCAGTACGGTGAGAGTGCACAGCCTGTTCGACTGTACCCCAACGCAGACAGTTTTTCGGGAACTGCCCCGTTTCGGCGAATGCTCCTTTCCCTGCCCGTCCCAGACCCCGTTGTCTCAGGACAGCTACTCTTAGCCTTCGCGCCTCTATTGCCGAATATGTATATTGACAGGTATTATCATATGTTTCTTTTCGCCACTTGTCAATCGTTTTTTCGACATTATTTTACAAAAATTTTTATATTTTCGAAATTTGTCCTGATTTATTTGACTTTCTTGTCTCCCTCTTGACGGCTTCAGCTGGTTGAACTTCCACAGACGCTCCATATAGCCGGACTGCTCTTTGGCCAGCTCTTCCACATTCGGGTTGTAAATGATTCCTTTTACCATTCATTCTCTGTCTGTCATACTGTCCTCCTGTCTGCTGTAGGATCTAAATAAGTATCCCTTCCAGATGATCCATCTCATGCTGGCAGATCTGGGCTGGCCAGCCGGTGAATTTCTGGCGTTGTTTTTTCCAGTTCCAGTCGTAGTATTCGATTTCGATGTTCTGGTACCGCTTGTTTTCCGCACGCCTGGCAGGGAAAGGCAGCCTTCTTCTGTTTCGTAGGGGCCGCTTTTGCGGACGATCACCGGGTTGAACATGATGATGTCGCGGAATCCGGCGTTTACGATGATGATGCGTTTTTTCACGCCGATCATATTTGCCGCCATGCCGACGCATGCCTCGCGGTTTGCTGCCAGTGTGTCCTGCAGATCTCTTCCCACCTGCAGATCTTCCTCTGTCGCCGGGATGGATTTCTGTCCGAGGAAGAGAACGTCTCTCATAATTGGTTTTACCATTTGTGTTTCCTTTCTCTTTCGGCCTTAAAGGCCGAAATCGTTTAATTTTCTATTTGAATCCGCATATCGCACGATGTGCATCCGATCACGGTTTTTCCGCCTTCCTGCTCCAGTCGTTCTACTTTTCCGCCGCAGAACGGGCAGATCCAGTCGATCTGTTTTCCGGCTTTGACAACCTGCATCATGTTGACGAATTTTGTCGTATCTACATTTTTCGAATTGCAATTCTGCGTCCAATCACCGGAGAGTACTTTTCGCAATTCGCCGTTTTCATTCAGAATAACGGTGTCGCCCTCCTCGATGTTCCAATCATACAGCATCTGATCCTCCTGGCGGATGCGCGATTCTGTTCCGTTTTCATCTTTCAAAACAACAACTGCCATGACAGGCTCGTCGGCACCGCGCTCCTCACAGCCGAAATCAAGGTCTTCCTCAATTCGCATTACCTGATATTTCATAAAAACGCCCTTTCGTCAAATATAATTCATGCTTTTTTGTTATTCCACACGGTTTTTGCTGTTACAAAACTTTTTATTCCTGAATCGTAAAAATCACAACCCGCTCCCGGCTGTCCCGCCCGGAAACAGATCCATACAGTCGATCTCATCGAGAAATTCCAGTTCCGGCACCGTCATCAGATACGAGATATAAGCATCCGACGGGTAATAGAAAAACAGCTGGATCTCCCGCGGATTTTCGTAGTACGATTCCAGCAGTCTTGCCATCGCTTTTCTTAAGATTTCAAGCGAAAACGGGTTAAAAAAATACACCCGGTCCACTTCCACAGGAACGGGAAAATTTTCGGCGCTCTCCAGCACAAACTCCGTCCGCGCACCAGAGGCCGCCGCCTTTTTGTTTTCCATTGCCTTCGCATAAATCCGGTCATCATACTCCACACCGATGGACCGGCACCGGGTCTGCGCCGATAAGAAGAAATCCACGCGGCCCTTTCCGCATCCGTAATCGAGCAGCGTATTTCCCTTTCGGATCATCCCCGTGTTTTGCCATCCGCTCCAGCACGCAGTACGGGGTCGGCTCATACGGATACCGGTACAGATCCGACCGGCTGTCGTCCCGCCCCATTGTGTGGATCTGAAGCAATCTGTCCCAGCGGTTCTCGTTTTTATCTTCTCTCATCGCCCGTCTCCCGATACTGATACTGTTCAAATAATTCCAGATATTCTTTCTCCACTGCAGCAAACGGCCGCACCGTGTAGTCCAGCGTGATGTGAAGTTTCGGCGCATCCCCCGCCTGCGGTTCCTCCAGCAGATTTGTCAGATCGTACCACAGCAGATCATTGTCGATCTGTTTCATCATCCGCTGCTCCTCCGCCGTCAGATCACTGCCAAGATATTTCTCATAAATCACCGAAAGCAGATGGTCCTCGATCTCGCGGTACCGCGGCATTTCCTGTTTTAATGGCCGCGGCACGTCCGACATGTAACACTCGCTCGCGTCATGCAGAAGGCACGCCAGCACCAGCCGCCGGGAATAGCCGCGCGCGGCCGCCTCTTTCGCACAGCAGATGCAGTGCTCTCCCACTGACCAGAACGTCGTCACATGGCCGTTTCCGCGGCAGATCATCGGCAGCGCATGCGCAAAATCCTCCACACAGAGCAGTTCCGGAGCGGGATGCACAGGGTCAAAATGTTTTCTTGTATACGTTGTTATTGTGCTCATTCTTTTATCTCACTATATGATTTTACTGCCGGCTGTCCCGCGTGCGGCTCGCCGATGATTTTTTCCATCCAGACCATATCGTACCAGCGGTCGAATTTGTAGCCGCAGTTGTGGAAGGTTCCCACGAGTTCGAATCCGAGATGCGCATGGAACTCGGCGCTGTTTTTCGTCAGATATTCATCCTCGACCTGCGGATAGCCGATGCAGGCGTAGAGGTTCAGAATGCCCATTTTTTTCAGGCGGTCCGCCAGCTCTTCATACAGTCTCCGGCCAAGGCCTCCTTTTCTTGCATTGGGATCGAGATAAATGGTCAGCTCGCTCGACCAGTCGTATGCGGCGCGGCCGACAAAGGCATGTGCGTATGCATAACCTTCGATTTTTCCATCCTGCTCGATGACGAGGTATGGATATTTTTTCATGATATCACGCATGCGGTTCTCAAATTCTTCCAGAGACGGCACGTCCCACTCGAAAGAAATGACGGTGTATTCTACATAATAAGCATAAATCTCCAGAATGCGTGCGGCATCCTCTATTTTTGCATCTCTGACAGTAATTGTACTCATAATAAATTCCTCCTCTGACCGTACTGCTTGCGTTTTCTGAACTTTATCTTATCACTCCGCTGAAAAATGGACAACATGATTTCCAGATTTCCTTTTTTTCTAAATTTTTCTGTGCTCTTTGCTTTCTTTCCTGTATATAAAAGAAACAAGACGGATCACTATTTTTCTTCTTAATGAAAGAAAGGAACGTGCCTATGAAAATTTTAAATCTCGAAAACGAAAACCGGAAATTCACCAAGTCCATCGAAAATTTCCACGTCATGGAATATCTCCAGGATTCCAGCGTCTCGCCGATGACTGCCATGGAGGAGTATTACATGAGCAAAATGAATGTGCGCCGCCGCCAGGTTGTCATTGAACTGGACAAGGAGCACTCCGCGATTATCCAGTCCGGTGCGATGCAGTGGATGGGCGGCCATGTACAGGCGACCGCCGGAATCAAAGGGATCGGCGACCTGTTCGGAAAGGCCATCAAAGGCGCCATGACAAAGGAATCTGCCGTAAAACCGGAGTACGTCGGCGACGGATATCTCGTGCTGGAACCGACCTACAAATACATCATTCTTGTGGATGTCGAGAAATGGGGCTCCTCCGGAATGACGATTGAGGACGGCATGTTCCTCGCCTGCGACGGCAGAGTCAAAACCAAACTGACCGCCCGCAAGAGCATTTCCTCCGCTGTCCTCGGCGGCGAAGGCTTCTTCAATCTGAGCCTCGTCGGCAGAGGCGCCGTTGCCCTCGAAAGCAACGTACCTGAGGACGAGCTGATCGAAGTCGAACTCGAAAACGACGAACTGAAAATCGATGGAAACCTCGCCGTCTGCTGGTCCTCCAACCTTGATTTCACCGTAGAGCGCTCCACCGGAACCCTCGTCGGCTCCGCCGTCAGCGGCGAAGGCCTCGTCAACGTCTACCGCGGAACCGGCCGCGTCCTCATGAGCCCGGTCGCCCCGACAGATTCCCTGCTGACTGCAACCAACACGACCCAGGCGAACCCCACTGTGAAGAACAACCTTCCGCCGGAAAATTAAATTCGAATCCTCTCCGTCCCTATGCCTAATACGCATAGAAAAAAGTCAAATTAAACCTCGTTTTTGATTGACACTTTCTTCAAAACATGTTAGCGTAAAATACGCATTTATCTTTACATTCTTAAGAAAAACCATACGATAAAATACATGTTCTGGAGAAAATGATGAATAGAATAAGCTGGACTGAACTGAAACCGCAGATTCAGCAGGTCGGGCGATTAAGTCTGCCTGCGATTCTTACACAGATTACTACGATTGCGATGCAATACATTGATTCCGCGATGGTCGGCGCGCTTGGGGCGAATGCTTCGGCGGCGATCGGACTGGTTTCGTCGACGACGTGGCTCCTCAGCGGTACGATTTATGCGGTTTCAGCCGGTTTTTCTGTTCAGGTAGCGCATCAGATCGGGGGAAATCATGACAAGAAGGCAAGGGATGTTGTGCGGCATGGCATCGCGTCCGCGCTTGTTGTGTCGGCTGTTTTGTGCCTGATCGGGCTTCTGATCAGTCATCCGCTGCCGGGGTGGCTCGGCGGTGCGCAGAAGATCCGGCGGAATGCCACGCTCTATTTTATGATGTTTGCCATCATGCTTCCGTTTTCCCAGCTCAACTCGCTGATGTCGTCCTTCCTGCAGTGCAGCGGTGATATGGTGACACCCAGTATTTTAAATGCCGTCATGTGCGTGCTCGATGTCATTTTCAATGCTCTTTTGATTCCGGTTTTCGGTGTCATGGGTGCCGGTATGGGAACGATGCTGGCCTGCGCCGTCATCAGCCTCACGGGTGCCTGGTTCTGTTGTGTCCGCAATCCGCGGCTGCGTCTCCGCCGGAAGGAAAAACGGTTTTCGATACGAAAATTCTGAAAACTGCATTCAAAATCGGTGTGCCGGTTGCCGTACAGGAAATCGCGATGAACAGCGCCATGGTTGCTGCCACCATGCTGATTGCCCCGCTCGGCTCCATTGCGATTGCGGCCAATTCGTTCGCCGTCACCGCCGAAGGCCTCTGCTACATGCCAGGCTACGGCATCGGTTCCGCCGCGACAACGCTCGTCGGCAGAAGCTACGGCGCCGGAAATTACAAGCTGGCGAAACGCTACGGAAATATCTGCATTGCCATGGGCGCAGTCCTGATGGCCATCACTGGAGGTCTGATGATGATCTTCTGTCCGTTCGTCTTTAGCATTCTGACTCCTGACCCGCAGGTTCGCTCGTTTGCCGCCGAGGTACTCCGCATCGAACTGCTCGCCGAGCCGTTTTTCGGCGCTTCCATCGTTGCCGCCGGAGCCCTCCGCGGAACAGGCGATACGTTTGTGCCAAGCCTTCTGAACCTTGGCAGCATCTGGGTCATCCGCCTCGGTCTCGCGGTGCTTCTCATCACCCCGCTCGGCCTGCGCGGCATGTGGATCGCCATGGCTATCGAGCTCTGCATCCGCGGATTGCTGCTGCTCTACCGCCAGCATACATCGAAATATTATAAACTGCCCGCAGCCTGACTTGGCGGCAGCGTATAGAAAAAGCGCTTATTTGAGATTTCATTCCCGCCTCAAATAAGCGCTTTCTATTTTACCTTATCCCTTGTTTCAATTCACAGTCGGTATTTTCACGGAGTCTGACATGTCGAAAATAGTTCGACTGTGACTTGCCTCATGTCAGTGGAGGATACCGATTTCTCTCCGCCCGCCACTGCCGTTATGTTTCTTTTAACAATTCATCCCACCGCTTTAGAAGCGGGGGACTTCTTGTCTACTGGTGTTAAAATCCGTTATTTCTATAGTATCACACTTTCTATCAGACGGCAAACGCGATTTAAAGAGGCAGGCACAAAGGGAAATACTTTCCTTTTATGTCTGCCTCTGAATATCATTTTTTATTTTACTTCTTTATAAAAGTTTACGCAGTCCGACGGATCATAATAGATTTTATTATCCGCAAGCAGCGTGGAAACACCGTTCTGTACTTCGATGATGCTGACCGCACAGTTGTACGGCACGCCGCCGTGCCAGAAGTCGTTCTTGTCTTCATAGACATTGCGTAGCAGCGCACGCATGCAGCAGCCGTGGGTGGCGATCAGGATCGTCTTGTCCTGGAGCTCCGGTTTTGCAGTCAGCTCATGATAGAACGCTTCTGCCCGGTCGCAGACCTCCTGGATCGTCTCTCCGTCTCCCGCCGGGCGGAAGTGGAACGGATCTCTGTAAAAATCGTCGAAGTGTTCAGACGGAATCTCAAAATTGTTTGCCCGGCATCCAAGCCCTTCCCAGGAGCCAAAGGAAAGCTCCATCAGGCGGTCGTCGGTCGTAAGCGGCACATTTCTGCCCGCAAGGACGAGCTCTGCCGTGTGCTTTGCGCGGCGCAGTGGACTGGAAATTCCAAGGTCAAACGGGATAGTTTTTCAGTCCTTCCGCCGTCACTTTCGCCAGACGGACACCATTCTCATTCAGCTCGGTGTCCGTCTGGCCCTGCAGTCTGCCTTCTACGTTCCACGCAGTTTCACCGTGGCGCATGATATAAAGTTTCATAAAAATCAGCCTCTCAGTTCGATGTTGAACTCATTCTGCAGTTTCTTGCAGATCTTCTCGACAAATTTCTGTACTTTTTCGAAGTCAAATGCTTCTTCCTTCGGTGCAAAGGTGACGGTGAACGCCATGCTCTTCTTGCCTTCCGGAATCTGGCCGCCCTCGTAAACATCGAACAGACGGATCTCTTTTACGTATTTGTTTGCCTCGCGGATACAGTTCTCTACATCGCCGCAGCTGATGTTTTTTGTCCATGACAAATGCCAGGTCACGTTTCTCCTCCTGGAATTTGGAGATCGGCTGGAAGGTGCGTTTTTTGCCGTACCATCTGGAGAGCTCTTTTAAGTCAAGCTCCATGATGTAAGAGGAAGTACGCATGCTCAGCTCGTTCTGGATATCGTATGCTGCTTTTCCGAAGTATCCGATTTCTGTACCCTCGCAGAGTACTTTCACTGCCTGATACGGATGCAGGAAGGATTTCTGAACCGGCTCGTAGGTGAACTCAATGTCCATGCTCTCGGCATGGTGTTGGCGATGCCCTTCATAGTGAAGAGCTCTCGTTGTTT
>ENA-OQIP01000251-OQIP01000251.1-human-gut-metagenome-genome-assembly--contig:-NODE-251-length-10714-cov-2.464815_pt1 | contig 10714 bp, 16 predicted proteins | sample MGYA00242585_ERZ504750 | MGnify/ENA primary metagenome ERZ504750 (study PRJEB26092, sample SAMD00036441) | human gut metagenome | host: Homo sapiens | study: EMG produced TPA metagenomics assembly of...
AAGGAATAGCACCAGTTTCTACGATGCAAGGATACCAAAAAGAAGTATTAGCATATTCCAAAGGTATGGGAAGATTATTTACAACTTTAAATGGATATGATATCTGCCATAATGAAGAAGAAATCATAGAAGCCAGTGGATATGATCCAGATAGAGATCTTGAAAATCCATGTGGATCTGTTTTCTGTTCCCATGGAGCCGGGTATAATGTCGCATGGAATGAGGTACCAGAACATATGCATTTAGAGAGCGTTCTTGCGAAAGAAATCGAGGAAGAGGAATTTGATGAACTGACACAGCGAAGGGCTTATATTGAAGAAGAATCAATTGATACAGAGGAAATCGATCGGATTCTTGAACAAACATTTTATGCAAACCAGCATAATAAAAGTAAATGGAAGAAGAAGAAAACAGCAAGGCTTGTACAGGATTATCATACATCTGCAGAAAAATCATCGGTAAAAAGAGATATGTCCAAGAAATACCTGCTGGTTGATGGATATAATATCATTTACGCATGGGATGATCTGAAGGAATTATTAGATACGAATGTAGATGCAGCCAGAGGAAAATTACTTGATGAGATGAGTAATTATCAGGGAATGAAGGGCATGGAGCTGATCGTTGTGTTTGATGCATATCGTGTGAAAGGACATGAAACAGAGATCACAGATTACATGAATATTCATGTAGTCTACACAAAAGAAGCAGAAACAGCAGATCAGTATATTGAAAAATTTGCTCATACCCATGGACGAAAATACGATGTAACAGTTGCAACATCCGATGGATTGGAACAGATCATTATCCGCGGACAAGGCTGCCGTCTGCTTTCTGCAAGAGAATTAAAGAGAGACTATGAAGAAGCAAAAGCACAGATCAGAACAGAATATCTGGAGAATCAGAAAAATGAGAAAACTTATATGATGGATGGAATATCCTTGGAGAAAGAACAGCCAGAGAAGGAAAACTGATCATACAAAAATGGAGGCGGTAACATGGGGAAGATTTATCTGGAAGGTGCAGATAATACGAGAGACCTTGGCGGATTAAAAACGACAGAAGGTGCAGTGATCAAAGATAAACAGCTGATCCGCAGCAACCGTTTATCAAGGATTACGCAGAAAGATAAGATTTTACTGGAAACAGAATATCATTTACAGAAAATTCTGGATTTAAGAACACCAATGGAAGTAGAACAAGAGCCAGATCTGGAAGTGGCGGGAGCTGTTTATGAGAATATTCCGTTTTTTATGGAAAGCATGGTGGGAGTCAGCCGAGAGCAGGAAACAAGAAAACAGATGTTACATATGGAAGAATTTCCAGAGATGTCAGATATTTATACGATGATGATCAAAGAAGAATTTTGCAGAAAGCAGATCTCACAAGCAGTCAGAGAGATTATGAATACAAAAAATGGTGCGGTTTTATGGCATTGTACAGAAGGAAAAGACCGTTGTGGATTGTTATCAGCAACCATTTTATTTTTGCTTGATGTGTCTGAAGATGACGTGATGGAAGATTATCTAAAGACCAATAAAGCTGCGATCACAAGAGTAGAAAAATTAAAAAAGAAACTTCATTTAGCAGGATTGCATCGCGAAAAAATCGAAAAAATAGAGGGTTATTTTGTGGCAAAAGAAGAATTTTAAATGCAGCACTTAAAACCATGAAAGAAGAATATGGTTCTATTAATCAGTTTATGATCAAGGGATTAAATATTTCCATGCAGCAAAAAGAGGATTTTAAACAAAAAGTACTGGAGTAGACAATGGAAGAGAAGAAGAGAACAATTGTTATGTTTGGGGATTCCCTGACCGACTATTTCCCAATGGAAAAATTAAAAGATATAGATGCGCAGTTCATTAACAGCGGAGTTGCAGGGGATACGATCGCAGAGATGGGTGCAAGACTGGCTTATGACGTATTTCCATATAAACCAGATATCATTATCATGCAAGGTGGTGCAAATGATTTCCTGATGTCATTGTATCCAGGAGCAAGAGCTTTAGCAGAACGATTGATCAGACTTGCACGAAGGATTCGGCAGCAATTGCCAGATACAAAGATTTATATTGAATCTATGTATCCGGCATATACCAAAAGGATTGGATTGATGCCGTCCTGGGCAGAAGGAAAATCCAATAAAGAGATTCAAAAGATCAATACAGAAATACAAAGATTGTGCAAACAGGATAACTTTGAGTATGTTGATGTATTTGATAAATTGATCGGAGAAGATGGGCAGTTGTCAAGAGAGTATACCGTGGACGGAATACATTTGCAGGAAAATGCCTATGATGTTGTAGCTGCGATCATTTATCATTTGATGGAAGGTTGATCATTAACCTTCCAAATTACAATTTCAATACATCCAGATCTTCAGGTATATAAAGTGTTCCAGTATAATACTGCTTGCCTTCCTTCATATATTTTTCTTGACGATGCAGCATATTTTTATCTTCTGTATGCCATAGAACCAGATTTGGAATCTTTAGATGTTCTGCTAATTCACAGGCATCTTTTACCGTACTATGGTGTTTTTCATAAGGTTTAAAAATATCCCTCTCACCATACACACAAAATGCTTCATGAAGCAGCCAGTCAGAATCTTTCACAAAATCATAAAGAGATTCACGATAAGGTTCATCTCCAGGAAAGGATACCCTTAATCCATTTTCCATAACCGATGTGAAACCAAACTGTTTTTCTTTGTAGAGCCGATATCAAAGAATGTAAAAGAATCTCCAAGAATCTGAATCGTATCTCCATGTGCAATGACATGAAATACAATACGTTCATCAAAATGCTTATAAAATTTCTTACCAACGGTAAGTTTTGTCAGTGTTTTGATCGTATGAACCAGTTCTTCATGACAGTAGATCGTCAGAGTGCCATCATAAGTTCCCTTGTTCATAGAAGTAGCGATCATACGGATCATCCAGACCATTCCTAAAATATGATCATTATGAGCATGTGTCACAAAAATATTATGAATGCTTTCAAGAGGGATTCCAGCTTTGTCAAGCTGAGATAGAATTCCATTTCCGCCGCCGGCATCGACAAGGAAGTATCTTCACCTTTTTGCATGGCATAACAAGTGTTATAGCAATGAATTGCCTGTGCATTTCCAGTTCCTAAAACGATCAGTCGTTCCATAAAAATCTCCTTTATATATCATCATAAGTGTATAAAATCATCGTATCTTTCTGCATTATATTACATTTTTATGAAGATGGGAAATTCCTTTTTACGATTCTTGATATTTCCTGTCAGTCAGCTATAATAAGGATAGTGTATACATGGAGAAAGGCGAAGGAAAAGACGATGCTTAAGATACAATACAGAGATGCAAAAGATGGAGGAATCGAAGTTCTTCGTTGTTTCAGCAAAGAAGATCAAGTAGAGATTCCTTCGGAAATTGAAGGAAAAAGAGTTACGAAGATTGGTGATTATGCATTTTCTGCGCATAAACGAAAAGAAGACGAAGCAAAAGAGATTATGATCGGCGAAGACTTTTTGGGCAGTGAAGATGAACCGATGTTTTGTGGGGAGGCAGTAAAAGAAGTTTATCTGCCACCGGATACTGTGGAAATAGGGAAATATGCATTTTATGGATGTGTAAATCTGACAACACTTGGGTTTTCAGATTCTCTTTTAAGAACAGGAGCAGGAATTTTTACAGGATGCAAGCTGCAAAAGATCTACTATGATGTTTATGAGGATAAAAAAAGTGCTTTAAGAGACGTTGTAAGAGATACTCGTTTTCCATTGCAGGTAAATATCCGTTATAAAGAAGAAAAACAAAGTCGTTTATTTTATCCAGAGTATTATGAAGAGGCTGTGGAAAATACACCAGCAAGAATTGTGGAGACACATTTTCATGGAACAGGATATCAATATCGCCAAAGTTTTTTGCGAGGAGAGATCGACTATCGTAAATATGATGATATTTTTCCAGTGGCAGCAGTTCAGGAAGATCTGGATATTGTATGGGAGATATTAGCTGGGCGTATGTTAATGCCATACGGGGTATCAGATTTTGCATGGATGCAATACGAGGGCTATGTAAAGCAGAACCAATGTGAGATGATGAATTATTTAAAAGAAGAAGATCAGATGCCATTTATCAATTTGATGGCTGAGAAGAATTATTTCAGTAAAGAAGGAATCGAAGCAGCGATCGACTGGGCATCCAGAAAGCAGAAAACAGAACTTTTAAGTATTTTGATGAACGAACAGCATAAGAGATTTCCAAAGAAAAAGAAACATTTGAATTATAGATAAGATAAAGGGAAATGAATAATGGAAGAAAATATCAATGAGCGTCTCAGTGAACTTGGAACAAAGATCCTTGCGACGACAAGAAATGAATTATATATCCATATGCGTTTTTTAGATGTGGCATTAAGCAGTTTTGCTTATGTGATCGATCCTTCTGTAAATGGTGTTGGAACGGATGGAATGTGTATGTTTTATCATCCAGGGGCTTTAGGAGGCATGTACAGGCAAAACAGAGTCCGGATGAATCGTGCATATCTTCATATGGTGCTTCACTGCATTTTACATCATGTGACAAGAAGAAAAGGAAGAGATAAGATTCTATGGAATATTTCTTGTGATATCGCAGTCGAATCAATTATTGATCACTGGCATTTAAAATGTATCCATATGGTGCAAACAAGGCTGCGCAAAGACATTTACGGGCAGCTTGAGAGGAACCTCAAAGTATTGACAGCCGAGGGGATTTATCGACAGTTGGTTTCTTTTGGATTAGAAGAGAAGAAAATAAAAGAACTGCAGATGGAATTTCGGGTAGATGACCACCAGTATTGGCCCGAAGATCCCAAACAAGATCTTCATCAGGAAGTAGAAAATAAATGGAAGAATATCAGTGAAAAAACGGAAACAGATATGGAGACATTTTCCAGTGAAGAGTCACAACAAGCAGGGGATCTGATCGGACAGGTACAGGTAGAAAACAGAGACCGTTATGATTATCGTGAATTTTTAAGAAAATTTTCGGTTTTAAGAGAAGAAGTCAGTGTGGATCCAGATTCGTTTGACTATATATTTTACAGTTATGGGCTTTCTATGTATGGAAATATGCCATTGATCGAGCCGCAGGAGTGGAAAGAAGTAAAGAAAGTTGAAGACTTTGCCATCGTGATCGATACATCAATGTCATGTTCTGGTGATCTGGTAAAGAAATTTCTGGAAGAAACATATGGTGTGTTAACGGAAGCAGAGAGCTTTTTTCATAAAGGTAAATATTCATATCATTCAGTGTGATGAGATGGTACAAAACGACCAGAAGATCACAGACGAAAAAGAATTAAAAGAATATATGGAACATTTGGAACTGATCGGAGAAGGTGGGACAGATTTCCGGCCAGCATTTGAATATGTGAATCATCTGATTGAACAGGGTGAATTTTATCATCTGAAGGGATTGATCTATTTCACAGATGGAAAAGGAACCTATCCAAAGAAGAAACCACCATATCAGACAGCATTTATTTTTATGCAGGAAGAATACGAAGATGTGGATGTACCGCCATGGGCAGTTAAATTGATCGTCGATGCCGAAGATCTTGATGAAGGAGAAGAAGAACATGAATATTAAAAGAGCAAAACAGGAAATCAAAGATTCCATTGAAGCTTATCTTACAAAGGATAATTATGGAGAATATAAAATACCATCCATCAGACAGCGTCCGATCCTTTTGATGGGCCCTCCGGGAATTGGAAAAACACAGATCATGGAACAGATCGCAAGAGAATGTGAGATTGGATTGGTAGCTTATACGATCACGCACCACACAAGACAGAGTGCGATCGGTTTGCCATTTATCAGAGAAAAAGAATATAGTGGACAAACATATTCTGTTACGGAATATACGATGAGTGAGATCATTGCATCTGTTTATGAAAAGATTGAACAGACTGGAAATAAAGAAGGTATTTTATTTATTGATGAGATCAACTGTGTATCTGAGACATTGGCACCAACAATGCTTCAGTTTTTGCAGTGTAAGATGTTCGGAAATCAGAAAGTACCAGATGGCTGGATCATCGTAGCGGCAGGAAATCCACCAGAATACAATAAATCTGTCAGAGATTTTGACGTAGTTACCTTGGACCGTATGAAGAAGATTGATGTGGAAGCAGACTATGAAGTGTGGAAAGAATACGCATATCAGGCAGGAATCCACCCAGCAATCCTTGCATATCTTGAAATCCGTAAAGAATATTTCTATCGTATGGAAACAACAGTTGATGGAAAGGCGTTTGTTACAGCCAGAGGATGGGAAGATCTGTCTCAGTTATTAAAAGTTTACGAAGAACTTGGAAAAGATATTGACAGAGAAGTGGTATTTCAGTACTTACAGCACCTGAAGATCGCCAAAGACTTTGCCAACTATTATGAATTATATAAGAAATACAAAGAAGACTATGGAATTGAGCGTATTTTAAAAGGACAGTGGAATCAGGAAACGATCGGCAGATTAAAATTCGCAGCATTTGATGAGAAATTAAGTGTTGTCGGATTGTTAAATGGAAAATTGTCCGAAATGTTTGCTGAATCTTATCGACAGGATGCTTATGTTACGGAATTATTTGGCTGGCTAAAACAACTTAAAACAGGCAAGACATTAAGTCAGGTAGTCAAAGAAATCCATGAGGACTTCAACGAGAAGAAAAAGACAGAGAAACTTGGAAAAGCACAGGAACATATGCTGCTTGATGTGATCAAGACTCTGGAGTCATACGAACAGATCAGCAAAGCTGAACATTTAGAAGCAGAAGCAGAATTTGAACGTGTGAGAGAAGAATTCAAGAAAGAACCAGCAAAATTAGAACAGCAGATAGAGAATACAACCAAAGCACTAGACAATGCATTTGACTTCATGGAAGAAGCCTTTGGACAAAGTCAGGAAATGGTTGTATTTGTGACAGAACTGAATGTTAATTATTACAGTGTCTGGTTTATCAAGGAAAATGGATGTGATAAGTACTACCAGTATAATAGAGGGCTTTTGTTTGATGAACAGCAAGCGGAGATCATGGCAGAGATGGATGAACTGGAGAGAAAATTTTAACATAAAAAGATCAATCACAGTTATCCATTCTTCTAAGTTCAGGTAGCACAGTACAAAGCATCGTAATGAAGCAAAAGCTTCCACCGATCACATTAGAAACAGGTTCTGCAAGGAATACTCCGGAAGTTCCCATGTGCAATACATAAGGCATAAAATAAGTTAATGGAATAACAATAAATACCTTACGAAGCAATGAGAAAAAGATTGCATGTTTCTTTTTGTTTAGAGATTTAAATACTGTTTGTCCAATATACTGCAGATCCATAAAGATAAAAGCAGCAAAATACTGATTCAATGCAGGAACGGAATCTTTTACAAGTGAAGGATCAGAGCTGAATACACGGATCAATGCACCAGGAGCAAAAATGATAACACTCCACATAACGGCTGTATAGCATAGGATCATAGCAGACATAACGATCATAGCCTTTCTTACACGAGCTGGACGTCTGGCACCATAGTTATAACTCAAGATCGGAGAACCGCCTTCATTCATGGCATAAATTGGGGTTTCCACAAGTTGTCGTACACTTGATACGATCGTCATGACAGAGATATAAATATCTCCGCCAGTCACAGAAAGTACATTGTTGCAAACAATACTTACCAGACCGTTAGTTAACTGCATGATAAATCCGGCAGTTCCAAGGCTGATGGGATAGTTCTTGCATATCCTAAACTTTCTGACAGCTCATTTTTATGAAGAAAACGTACCTTTAATTCTGCTTTTTTTGTAAGGAAAAATAACACAAAAGAAGCAGAAAGACATTGTGAGATCACAGTTGCGATCGCAGCACCCCGAACGCCAAACCCTAATACAAAAATAAAGAATGGGTCAAGCAGTAAGTTGGCAACGGCACCGATCGCAACAGAAAACATTCCGATGGTTGAATATCCTTGTGCATTAATAAATGGATTCATTCCAATGGCGATCATAGATGGCAGTGTACCGATCAAATAGATCATCATATATGGAAAAGCATAAACGAGAGCATCCTTGGAAGCTCCGAATAATACCAAAAGCGGGCGTGAAAATAAAAGTCCAATGAGCATCAATACGACAGCACTAAAACAAACCATAGTAAATGATGTATTCATGATATGGACAGCCTGTTTATTTCTCTTTTGCCCTCGGCTGATCGAAAATAAAGGAGCTCCACCACTTCCAAATAAGTTAGCAAATGCAGTAATGATCACAACTAGCGGAAAGCACAGTCCAACAGCACCAAGTGCAGCTGTTCCAATATGTGGGATTCGTGCGAATATAAATACGGTCAACAATGTTATATAATAAGTTTAAGATCTGAGCAACAAGCATAGGAAGTGCTGCTGCAAAGATATTTTGGGTTACAGACCCATTTTCAAAATCAATTCGTTTCATTTTTAAGATTATCTCTTTCCATTTTCATTATATTTTTATTTATCATGGCATCGTTTCATTTATTCTATTATAATACAAATTGAAAGAAAATCTATATGGGTAAAGGAGTAGGTATAGTATATGAAAATCGAATATAATGAAAAAGAAATCGCAGCAATGGCAGAATTCCACAAAGGAAACAGAGCAGAAGGTTTAAGATTACAAGAAGAATTCGCATCAGAATTTCGAAAAGAATATGCAGACAAAGACCACTGCCCATGTCAAAAAGCCTGTAGATATCATGGAAATTGCAAAGAATGTGTGGCAATTCACAGAGCCCATCAGGAACACGTTCCAAACTGCATGCGCCCGATGATCAATAAGAAATTAAAATTTTGTCAGAATTAACGGAACATACATTGGCAAATGAGATTGAGGCACCGAAAGAGGTTTTGCGGAAGGAATTTCAAAAGTAGATTTATAAGGAATGCTATTTTCCAGACAATATGAGAATCGAGGGGATTTATTTAAAGGCCTTTCCATCTGGACAGATCAGAGATATCAAAGGTTACAAGGAAGTTATCCAGTGATCTAAATCTTTTATACGGCAAGAAAGTATTGATTTTTCTCGATGAATATGCAGATAAGCCAGCCATGATCATAGAATAAAAAATTTATTAAGAAAAAATACCTATTATAGAATTTAAATAATGGTGCAATTTTTGCACCTTCGAATTGACGAAGTGCAAAAATTGCACTATTATAAATTAAGAGGTGCAATTATGATGGGTGAGTTAAAAAAAATAGAGAACTGAAAAAAAGATGACACAACAACAAGTTGCTGATTTGGTAGGAATATCTTTACGTTCTTATAAATCATATGAGAATGATGAGAAAAAACAAGGAAGTTTGAAATACAAATATATATTAGAAAAACTTTCAGAAATAAATCCAATAGACGAAGAACATGGAATTATTGATATAGAATATATAACTGAAAAATGCGGAAATGTATTTCAAAAATATGATGTAAATTTTTGTTATCTTTTTGGATCTTATGCTAAATTGAAAGCAAAGCCAACCAGTGATGTGGATCTGTTAATTTCAGCAAATGTAAAAAGGACTAAAATTTTATGGATTAGTCGAAGAAATTAGAGAAGCACTACACAAAAAAAGTGATGTTTTAGAAATTAATCAATTAAAAGATAATTTAGAATTAACACAAGAAATATTAAAAGATGGGATAAAAATATATGGATAATGTAAAGAATGATCGTTATTACATTCAAAAATACGAAACGATTTGCAATTTATAGTACAACATATGAAAGATGTAGATATAGAAGAATTGAATGCAAATGAAATATTACTGGATTCAATGTTGTTTCGAATGATTCAGTTATCTGAAAATGCAAAGAAATTGTCGGATGAGTATAAAGAGAAAAGAGGATATATTCCATGGAATGCTATGTATGGATTGAGAAATCGTATTGTACACGATTATGGAAATGTTGATTTAAATATTGTCTTTGAAACATTAAAAAATGATATACCAGAATTGTTAGAGATGATAAAAGGATAATGTTAACCCACGTTGCTTGCCGCAACGACATATTTTGGTGTAAATTCAATACATCAAAATATAAGGAGAGACAATAATTATGTTTAATGAGAATCTGAAAATAATAAGAAAAGCAAAAGGATACACACAAGAAGAATTAGCAATCAAAATTCACGTAGTAAGACAAACCATCAGCAAATGGGAAAAGGGATTATCCGTACCAGATGCAGATATGTTATCAAAATTAGCGGATGTATTAGAGATTAACGTGAGTGAATTATTGGGTAGTGAAATAAAAGAAGAAACCAATAAGAATGAAGTAGCAGAACAACTTGCGAAGATTAGTGAACAATTGGCGCTTAAGAATAGACGGCATAAGAGGATATGGAAAGTTATTGGAGTTATATTGTTAGCTGTGATTGTTATTAATATGCTTCTAGTGGTTTTGGGCACGGTGACATATACGAAAAAAATACGGATATTACTACAATTGAAGAGAAATTTTGATTTTGTAGTTGGCCAACTGTAGATTTCGAGTATATAGAGTGGACAATTCACAAGATTGGAAAATTTAAGGTGATGTGTATGTTTTACTGTATTGGTTTATATATTTAGGTAATCGATAGCTGAAAATTCTCGCAATTTAAGGTTTCGTAGAAATTAAGATAAGATAATTTTCAAACATCCCAA
>ENA-OQIP01000255-OQIP01000255.1-human-gut-metagenome-genome-assembly--contig:-NODE-255-length-10687-cov-2.596212_pt1 | contig 10687 bp, 5 predicted proteins | sample MGYA00242585_ERZ504750 | MGnify/ENA primary metagenome ERZ504750 (study PRJEB26092, sample SAMD00036441) | human gut metagenome | host: Homo sapiens | study: EMG produced TPA metagenomics assembly of...
CGACCAAATTGTGCGGGCTCGCTTCGCAGGTGCAGACGAGCTCGCCGCCGGACAGCTCAACCGAAAGCACGTGCTCGAGGGCGCGCAGCCGCTCGACCGTGGCGGTCTCGACGGCGCCGACCTCGACAGTCACGCGCTCGCCCATTTGAATCATGCGTTTGAGCTCGTCATTGGTGCCCTGCGCCAGCACACGTCCGCCGTCCATGATCATGATGCGGCTGCAGATCTGCTCGACCTCCTCCATGTAATGGCTGGTATACACCACCGTGGCGCCCTCGTCGCGCAGGCGGCAGATGCCCTCCAGGATGGCGTTGCGGCTTTGCGGGTCGACCGCCACCGTGGGTTCGTCAAAAAAGATGAGCTCGGGCTTGTGCGCGATGCCGCAGGCAATGTTGAGACGACGCGCCAGGCCGCCCGAGAGCTTGCCAGGGCGGAACTTGGTAAAGTCGCCCAGGCCGACAAAGTCGATCGCCTCGTCCACCAGCGCGCGGCGGCGCTTGCGGTCGTTGACGTAGAGACTGCAGAAATAGTCGATGTTCTCGCGCACGGTGAGCTCGTCGAACACCGCCACCTGCTGCGGCACCACACCGATGCGGCGCTTGAGATCGTAGCGGGCGGGCGTCATGCGCTCGCCGAACAGCTCGATGGTGCCCTTGTCGTAGGCGAGCAGCTGCAGGATGCAGTTGATGGACGTGGTCTTGCCCGAGCCGTTGGGGCCCAGCAGGCCAAAGATCTCGCCGGGGGCGATACTCAGGTTAAAGTGGTCGAGCGCAATAAGGTCGTCGTAGCGCTTAACGAGGTTTTCGACGTGGACGATGTCTGTCATGAGGCGGCCCTTCTGTTGCTTGTGGCCCGGTATGATTGCATCATCGCAGGAGCTGACGGCGCGCACCAGTGAGCTTTGTCACGAGTGCGGGGCGGTCGCGTAGCCTGCTGACGCGACCGCCCCGCCGCGTGGGAGGAATGTCACGGTTGCTTTGAGTGGCGCCTCCCCCGTGCGCGGCATCGCGTACAATACCCGTATGAACAGGCTATTCGACAAATCGATCGTGCTGGCGTGCTGCATCGCAGCCGCCACGGGCCTTGCTGTGGATGCTCGCCTGGTCGCGGCGTTTTGCCTTGGCGTTGTCATCGCCGCACTGGCCGAGGTCGCGCAGGGAGAACGCGCCCGTCGCGCCAGCGAGGCCGGCAGCTACGCCTACGTCATCGCGGCTGTCTTCGTGCCGCCGTTTGTGCCGTTCGCACCTCTCGCCCTCTATGACATCGCGCGACGCGTGCGCCGTGAGCACGCCTGGGTCGCGCTGGGCATTGGCTCCGTCTTTGCTTTTGCGCTCGTCGCGGACCTTCGCACCGACGCGCTTACCGCCCGAACGCTCCTGCTGACCGCCATCCTTTCGGTTGCCGCCACCTTGCTATCGCTACGCACCGCCCAGTTGGAACGCGAGCAGCAGCGTATGCGCCGTACCCGCGACGAACTGCAGGAACGAGCCCTCGCGCTCGAGGCGCGCAACCGCGATCTTGCTGACCGCCAGGACTACGAAATCGAGCTCGCGACGCTCGCCGAACGCGCCCGTATCGCGCGCGAGATCCACGATAACGTCGGGCATCAGCTCACGCGCGCCTCGCTGCAGGGCCGAAGCCCTGCGCGTGGTCCACGCCGACGAGCCCGGCGTCGCCGCCGATTTCGCGACGTCAAACGCACGGTTGACGAGGCGCTCCAGCTCGTACGCGCCAGCGTCCATGCGCTCAACGACAACGCCGTCGACCTTTCCGTGCAGCTCGAACGCATTGTTGAAGGCACGCGCTCGGACGGCGGCCCGCAGATTGAGCTTGAAGTTTTGGCCGAGCATGCGCCCGCAAATGTCGCCAACTGCTTTGCGGCGGTCCTGCGCGAGGCGCTTTCCAACGCCATGCGCCACGCCCATGCCAAAACCATTACCGTGCGGTGCATGGAGCATCCGTCGTTTTACCAGCTCATCGTTACCGATGATGGCGCGGACGCGACCCCGGCGAGCAGCAGCAACGTCGCAGAAGGCATGGGGCTCGCCTCCATGCGCGAGCGCGTCGAGGCGCTTGGCGGCACCTTCACCGCCGGTCCGCGCGCCGGCACCGGCGGCTGGCGTGTGTTTGCCACCGTTCCCAAACAGCAAGGAGATGAGGGCCGATGAGGCTCATAGTTGTCGACGACGACCGCTTGGTGGTCGATTCGCTCAAGATCATCCTGGGTGCCCAGCCGCAGATCGAGGTGGTGGGTACCGGCGCCAACGGCAACGACGCGGTGGCGCTCTACGCCGAACACGCGCCCGACATCGCGCTGCTCGACATCCAGATGCCGGAGAGCGACGGCCTTTCGGCCGCGAGCGAGATTCTCGAGCGCGACCCTGCGGCGCGCGTGGTGTTTCTGACGACATTCTCGGATGACGAGTACATCGTATCGGCGCTCAAACTGGGTGCCCGCGGCTATCTGATCAAAACCGATGTGGCTGCCATTCCGCCGGCGTTGGCGCAGGTCATGGACGGTAAACGCGTGCTCGAGGGTAGGGCGATCGAGGACATCGATTTTGATGGGGCGGGCGTCGAGGCCGGCACGACCCGCCGGCCCGCGGCCTTTGTCAGCCTGACCGACCGCGAGTTCGAAGTCGCCGAGCTTATCGCCCGCGGCCTCGACAACAAGGAGATTGCCGCCACGGCCTACATGGGCGAAGGCACCGTACGCAACCGCATCAGCTCGATTCTGGCAAGATGGGCCTGCGCAACCGTACGCAAATCGCCATTGCGTACCTGCGGGGATAATTGCCCAACAGCTGACCGCTCCGACATAGCAAAATGGCTGTCACCGATTTAATGCCATTTCAAAACTATGCCGGTTTACGGGGCTAAACTCAGGACCCCCATCCATACCCGCATTTTCTGCAAAATGACAGCTCGTCTACCTGCGGTCTTATTTTCACGCTTTTCGGTATGGTTGGGGATTCGGAATCCGGCCCCGTAAACCGGCATAGTTTTGCCCGAGCGACCACGTCAAGTGTCTCCGCAAGCCGCTTCAAGCCAAAAATGATCCATTATCCTCCGTCCCCGGAGGTGCGTTGACGGTGCCCGCCACGAAATCGGCCCAGCTACTACGTTTGACTCGGTACCCCTGACCATACCTTCGTTTTGAACAAAACCGCAGGCGTTCTACCTGCGGTTTTGTTTCGCGTTTTTGGCATGGTTGGGGGTAAGGGGCTAAACGTAGTAGATGGGCCGGTTTCGTGGCGCGCCCCCGGCGCATAAAAGCGCCGCCACGGAGGAGGGAGATGCCTCCGTGGCGGCTGGGGGTAGGAGTAGGTCGGAATTTAGCCCTGCCGGCCGCCCGGGGCCTTTTGGCCCCGGGCGCTGCCAGCGTGCCTAGCGCTTACGGATACCCCAGACCAGGGCTCCGACGCCGGCCGTGGCGATGACAAATGCCATAAGCAGAGCGGCAGCCTGCTGGTCGCCGGTGGCGGGCAGGAAACCCTTGACCGTCTTAACGATGTTCGTCACGGTCTTGGGCGTGCCGGGATCGGGCGTCGGCACGGGCGTCTCGGGCTTCTTGTACGCGTTGTTGAACACGATACCCTCGACGCTCTTGTCGCCCTTGGTAAAGGCGACGTTCGCCTTGAGGTTGCCCTCGCCGTCGTCGACCACGTTGACGGTCGCGGTAAAGACGGACTTGTCGTAGGTCATACCGGCCTCGTCGCCCTTGACCTCGCTGATGGTGTAGGCGTACGTACCAGGCTCGTCGTACTCGAACTTGTCGAAGTTGATCTTGCCGTCGGCATCGTTGGTAACCGTAGACTCGATGTCCTCGCCAACGAGCTTAAAGCTAAACTCGTCCTTCTTGAGCTCGCGTCCCTCGAGCGCCTTGATGGCGCCGATGGAAACCTGCGTGGGCATGGCGTAGTACTTGTTGGTAAAGCCAGCCGACTCGGTGGTTCCCTCGAGCTTGTGCGTCGCGGTCAGCGTGCCGTCACCATTGTCGGAGACGGTGGTCACGACGGTGTAGGTCGCGCTGTCATAGGTGACGCCCTTGTACAGGCCGAGCGCGTTGGGGCAAGCCTCGCGCAGCGTGTACGTGTGCGTGCCGGGTGCCTCGTAGCGGATCGAGCTCAGCGTAACGGTGCCGTTGGCGTCGTTGGTGCCGCTAGCGACAACCACGCCGTCCTCGAGCAGATCAAACGTGAACTCGCCAGCCGCAAGGTCGCGGCCGGTCAGACGCTTGACGGTCTTGACCTGATCGGTCACGACAGAATCGGTAGCTGCCACGCCGTACGTGTTGGCGAACGTAAAGGCCGCACCGTCGCCGCCGTCGCGCTTGACGATCAGATGTCCAGCACCGTCGTCAGTCACGGTGTAGGAAACCTTGCGCGTGGCGTTGGCGTCGTTGGTCACGCCAGGGGCGCTACCGGACTCGGCCACCGTGTAGGTAAAGGTGTGCGAGCGCGGGGCAGCGGGATCTGCGGGCTCGGACTCGTCGCTGGGCTCGTCGGCGTTGGCATCAGCGTCGGCGTCGGCCTCTTCAGCCTCTTCCTCGTCGGCCTCTTCAGCCTCTGCCTCGTCGGCCTCAGCTTCGTCACCTTCGTCTGCCTCGGCCTTATCGGTCGCATCGTCCGTCACGCCCAGGGCGCGGTTGAGGTCCTCGAGCGTAAAGTGGATCTTGCCAAAGTCCACGTTGCCGGCCGCGTCGTTGGTTGCGATCGTGCGCTCGGGCATCGGGGCATCCGCCTCATCGGCGGTCACGGCAAAGGTGAACTTGCCCGCGATGTCGGCCGGGGTCAGGCCCTCGGCAGCCTGGAGCTTCTTGGTGCCGGCGAGCGCAGCGTCAACGGCGTCGGCGCCGTAGACGTTCTCGAACACGGGCTCGACGCCACCGTAGTCAGGCTTTGCCGTCAGGGTACCGTCGCCGTTGTCGACGACGATGACCTTAAAGCTAAAGCTCGACTTCGCGGCAGTAATACCCTTTGCTGCGAGCGGGGACGTGTACTCAAACGCCGTGTAGTTGATGGTCCACGCAAGCTTGGCATCCGTGTCGGTGCGGATGGCGCGCTTGGCGTTTACCAGATCGGCGAGCATCTCGGTCGTGTAATGCAGAGCGCCAAAGCTCACCTGGCCGTTAACGTTGGTAACGCACGTACCCTCGATGGCTTCCTTCTCGCCCGCATAGGCGATGCCAAAGTAGAACTCGCCGTCGGCCAGCGGACGACCGGTCAGGGTCTTGGTGGCGACAATCTGCGCAAGCTCGCCGCCCGGGTTATCGGTCGATGCACGGTAGCTGTTGACGAACGGAACCACGGCGCTCTCGACCGTAGCGGCACCAGTCTTGTACTCGGTTACCGGCGTTCCCTTGTCGGGGTTGCCAATAACGGTCGTCGTGGCGGTGAGCGTACCAGCGCCATCGTCGGCGATAGCGATCGTCACGGTGCGCTCGGCGTCGTCGTAGGTGTAACCGGGCTGGCCGTCGTTCTTCTCGGCAACGGTGTATGTAAAGGTCTTGCCCGCGTCAGCCTGCGTAAACTTGACCTCATGGCCAGCCAGGATGTCGATCAGACCAACCGTTGCCTCTGCCGTTGCAGGGGACTTGTACACGTTGGCGCCCTCGTGCAGGCCGAGCGCGATGGCCGAGGCCTCGTCGGCGGGCGTCACGGTAAAGGTAAACTGGCCCTCGGTCATGGGACGTCCGGAGAGGGTCTTGCTGAGCTTAAGGCCGCCGGCCGCGACGTAATCGAGCTCAGTGCGGTACGTGTTGGTAAAGCGGCCGCTTTCCTTCTTGGTGACGTTGGCGATCAGGACGCCCTTGCCGTTATCAGTCACGGTTACTTCGGCGGTTGCGACATGCGCGTCATACGTCATACCGGCCGCGCTGCTCGCGTTCTCGCGGATCTCGTACTTGTAGGTTCCGGCAGCCGTGTAGTGGATCTTGCCGAACTTGATGGCGGCGATGCCATCCTTCGCGTCCTTCTTGCTCACGGTTACGGTTGCGGGATCGGGCAGCGGGGTGCCCTCGGGGGCGGTGACGGTAAAGCTGAACTTGTCCGCATCCGTCCAGTCGCGGCCGTCAATGGCCTTGCTCAGGTCAAAGTCGAGCTCTGCGTCGATCGGGGTCACACTGTAGGAGTTCTTGAACTCGGCGGGCTCGGTGCCCTTCAGGACATGCTCGGCCTTGAGGGTGCCGTCGCCGTTGTCGGTGATGGTGGTCTCGATGGTGAACTTGGCATCGCTGTAGGTGATACCGCCGGCGTTGCCCTTGAGCTCGCGCAGCGTGTAGGTGTGCTTGCCGGGCTTGGTGTACTTCACGGGGCTCATCGTGATCTTGCCATCGGCGGCGTTCTTGCCGGTGGCGACGACCTTGGCGTCCTTGCCCTCGCCCTCGACGAGCTCGAAGGAGAACTCGTCGGCAGCAAGCTCGCGTCCGGTCAGAACCTTGGTCGCGGTGATCAGATCCTCGACAGGCTTCACGTTATAGGCATTGGTGAACGTAAATGCCACATCGCCGTCTGGCTTGTGGGATACGCTCAGATTACCCTTGCCGTCATCGGTCACGGTGTAGGAAACCTTGCGCGTGGCGTTGGCGTCGTTGGTCACGCCAGCGACCTCGCCGGACTCGGTCACGGTGTAGGTAAAGGTGTGCTCGCGCTTCTCAGGCTTCTCGCCCAGGGCCTTGTTAAGGTCATCGAGCGTAAAGGTAATCTTGCCAAAGTCGACCTTGCCCTTGTCATCATTGGTCGCGCTCGTGCTCGTAGGCATGGGCGCGCCCTCTTCGCCGGTCACGATAAAGGTGAACTTGCCGGCTATATCGGCCGGGGTCAAGCCATCAGGAACCTGCAGATTCTTCTTACCCACGAGCGATACCTCAGCGGACGCAGCAGTGTAGGAGTTCACAAACTTGTTGCCGGCGTCGCCGTAGACAGCCGTCGCCGTCAGGGTACCATCGCCGTTGTCGACAACGGTCACATATGCGTCAATTGCCGCCGTGGTAGCGCTCACGCCCGCAGGCAGCTCGCCGGTCTGTTCGGCAGCAATGTAATGAATGGTCCACGTGGGCTTGTCTGCCTGGCGTCAAACGACGCCTTGTCTTCCTCGACAAGCTTGGCAAGCGACTTGGTCGTGTACGTCAGCGGACCGAACTCAACCTTGCCACTCTTGTTGGTTGCGTTCAGCAGGACCTCGTCGTGTCCCGCGTAGCTCAACGTAAACTTGAATTCGCCGTCGGCCATCAGGCGCCCCGTGAGCGTCTTGGTAGCCTCAAGAGTCAGCGGGGTTTCCGTCTTGGCGCTATAGGTGTTCGTGAACTTAGTCTCACCCGTGGTCTTTTCAACGTCGGCCTTAAGCTCGCCCTTGGCGTTAACCGTCACAGTCACCTTGAACGTGGCAACGTTCTTGCTGTAGGTAACGCCACCGGCGTCGCCCTTGACCTCGCGGACCTCATAGGTGTACTCGCCCGGCTCGGCATAAGTAATCTTGCCAAAGTTAATGGCTGCCTTGCCCTTGTCGAGATCGGCATTGGTCACAGTTACGGTCGCGGGGTCGGGCATCGGGGCATTGTTGTCGGACGTCGCGGAGAGCTCAAACTCAAACGCATCCGTATCCGCCCACTTGCGGCCCTCGAGCACCTTGGTCAGACCAAAGTCAGTCTTGGTATCCACCGTTGTCGGCTTGGTTGCAAGGCTAAAGATAATCTTGCCGTTGTTGCCCAGGTGCGAATGCACGTGCGTGGAAGTCGCAACGGAGGAAAGGTCATTCCACCTGGGGTTCAGCACGTCGCGCGCGGTCTCGGTCTTGTTGCCGTTCGCCTCCACATCGTCCTTGGTGGTATGCAGCTGGTCGATATAGGCCAAGCGCGCGGTTCCCTTATTAAAGGACCAATAGCCGTCATCTTTGACCAGAGCGCCGTCGTAGCTGGCGATCTCGTGCCCCTCCAAACTCCACAACGGCATAGTCGTCCTTCGGCTTGCCGTTTGCGCCCATCGCCACAAACTCGTCCTTGTAGTAATAGACGTCGTTGCCCTGCGGCTTTACCGTCGCGCGCTGGGTGCATTCCTTGTCCGTGTAGATAGGCGTGATTTTTTGGAAGTAATAGTAGCTGTTGGTATCGGCGGGCTCAAACTCGGCGACAACATCTCCCAGCTCGCCGCCCGACCACTTGTTGGCCAGGAAGTAGACCGTCTGGTTGTCGGCACCCTTATGTTTCTCGATATACTTCTTGAGTCCGTCATCGGGCGTAAACAGGTTGTTACGCGCGGCGTCCTTGACGCTCGAGATGTATTTAATCTGAATAGGCTTGATGTCATTGAGCGACGTGCGCTCAAAGATCCCGTTTTCCATGTCCACGTGATAGCGGATCAGCGGAATCAGCGATGCGGGAATCTTGACCGTCACGATATCGCCCTGCTGCGCATTGGCAGAGCGCTCGACGGTGATGACCAGGTCCTTGGCCACGCCCGAAAACTCGTACGTGTCCGTATTGCCCTTGGTTGTCTTGGTCACTTCATCAAAGGGGACGCCATTAATCTGAGCGCTGACAAATGTATCGACCTGCATAAAGTCGCCCAGCTCATCACTAAAGGTGATGTAGCCGGACTTGCTCTCGTCGTAGCCATCCTCGATCTGAGTGGGAGAACCCTTGCCCGAGGTGATAGAGCTCGAGATATCATCAAACACCTTCTTGAGCTCATCGGCATTCGACGCAGCCTTGTAGAAATCGGAATTCTCGGTGCGCTTACCAAGCTTATTGGTTGTGTAGGACGTGGCGTTTGGATAGTTGCTCGACACGGCGTGCATGAACTTGTTTTCGTCGCTCGTCCAGTAGTTCGTAGGATCGTCAGTGGGATTCGCACCATCAAAGATACCGATGGTGTAGACCGTAGCGCCTTTCTCCTTCATTTTCTTGGCGGCGGCTATGGCATTGTTGGCAACCGTAGAGTTGAATTCACTAAAGTCTGTGGGCGTGCCATCCGTAAAGAACACGACTACCTTCTGGGCATCCTCGCGGCCTGACATGCCGCGAGCAAGCTCAAGGCCGTAATCAGCCTGCGTGGCGCCGGCGGGCTTGATGGAGCCGACCGTATCCTTAAGTTCCGTCGCATCGCTACCGACACACGGCGTCAGACTCTTCATAACCTGCGAATAGTTATATTTGTTCCGGCTATACGTACCGTTACCGATATCGTAGCTCTTTGTACCGGCAAACTTGACAATCGAAACCTGATGCTGTTTGGAATCATCTTTGATCTTTGCGTTCTGTTCGGCGATGGTGTCGATAAAGGAATTGGCAGCTGCCTTGAGTGCCTCGATACGTTTGGGCGAACCCTTGCCACCCATGGAATCGTCCATCGACCCGGAGGCATCAAGCACCATCACGATATCGAGCGGTTTAGTGACCAGCGACGTTGTGTCAGAAGTCGAAGACATCGTGGAAAGCGTCGTCACAAAGTCGGACTTTTCGTCCTGCGCGGGCTCGACCGTCTTGTCCGTCCAGATCCGGCCTACATAACGTGTCGTCTGGTCCTGCTCGCCGCCCGACGCCCAGTATTGCCAGCGGCCGGTAGTGTCGGGGTCGACTATCTTTTTGCTCGCCGTCGGTCCGTCCATTCCGGTGCTGGACCTGGCGTTGGCCTCAGGCAGCATGGCAAATGCTGCAGCCGGCAGCACTAGCACTACGGCCAGTATCACCGCCAAGAGACCCCTCGTGTACCTACTCATCGCGTCTCCCTTCTCGCGGTCTTAGACCTTGTATCAGCCTAAAAGTTACGAAATGAAACACAATTTGGGCAGGTGACACACGTTCCAGATTCGGTTTTGGGCGTGAGACAAATGTCTCACCAACATTGAGACACGAGGGTTTTCGCAGGAAAACGGGGGAGACTCAAAAAAGCGGGCCAAAAAATCGATACCCTCGTCATGGACCGCGATCCGGAGAGAATCGTCGCTCGTCAAATCGAGAACTGTGCCGAGAGAGAGACAGACACGCCCGCAGCTGATGCTGGCGGCGAATCAGATGGGCGCGTTTTAGCTCCCCAAACCCGGCATAAAAACGGGCACGGCGCCTGCGCACCGTACCCGTTCACCCACATAAAGCACCTTGTAGGCACCTGTCGCCAGGACTTACTCCTTACGCTTGCGCCCGAGGAAACGAGAAGCCGCAATGGCTATCATGCCCAGGCAAAGTGCAAGACCCACGAAGAACATGGAGCTGTCACCCGTACCGGGAAGATCGACCTTGGCACCCTTCTTGTTACCCTTGTTCTGGGAACCCGTGGTGTCCTTATCTGTAGAAGCGCTACCGGAGCCGGAGCCGCCCTCGTTCTCGGAGCCACCCTCGTTACCGGAGCCGGAGCCGCCGGACTGCTGCTTGTTCCACTTGGCGTAGAGCGTAATGTCGGCGTTCACCGCAGAGTCGAAGTCAAACGCATGCTCGCCGTCCTTGTCAATACACCACCCAGCGAAGTCATAACCCTCTCGCGTGGGGTCAACAGGCTTGGCCAGTTTGCCGCCCTCGTCAAGCTCGACCGTAGACTTATTCCCGCAGCCGTCATCAAACGTCACGGTAACCTTCTTTGCAGGAGCCTTGACAACCAGAGCGTCAAGCGCCGCTTTGAGAGCCTCGGCGGCATCCTTGACCTCGCCGTACGTCACATCCTGTCCAGCATCGATACGATCGATGACGTCGTGT
>ENA-OQIP01000256-OQIP01000256.1-human-gut-metagenome-genome-assembly--contig:-NODE-256-length-10654-cov-2.254868_pt1 | contig 10654 bp, 10 predicted proteins | sample MGYA00242585_ERZ504750 | MGnify/ENA primary metagenome ERZ504750 (study PRJEB26092, sample SAMD00036441) | human gut metagenome | host: Homo sapiens | study: EMG produced TPA metagenomics assembly of...
CCGCCAACGTGCGCTCGACCGCCTGCACAACCTGAGCATGGAACGGGCTGCTCACAAAGGGAACGATCATGCCGATAAGGTTCAGGCGACCGTTGAGCATGGCACGGGCGATATCGTTGGGCGTATAGTTGATGCGCTCCATCGCGGCATGGACCTTATCGCGGGTTTCTTGGCTAATATAGCCGCGATTATTAAGCACGCGAGATACCGTAGTGGGCGAAACCCCCGCCACCGCTGCAACTTCCTTGATGCCAGGCTTAGCAGAATCCTTAGAACGAGCGCCCTCGCGAGCCATAGCACCCTCCCCCATCAACATGTCATACGTTTACATACGAACAAAGCATACCCCAACAACAGCGGGAAGACGGTAACAGTACAAGTAAGTAAACGACTCATCCAAAATAATTAGGAGAGTTTCGCCTAAAGGGTGACTACACAGGACCCCCGCCGGGGCTGTTTGGGCTACCTCCCAAAACATTCCGCAGGACGCAAAGAGGCTCGCCGCACGAAGTGCGCAGCGAGCCTCTTTGCAGTGTCCGAGGACGTTTTGGGAGGTAGCCCAAACAGCCCGCGATCCTGCGGGAGTTGAGCCCCTTTAGAACTTGTCGTGGAAGGTACGCGCAATGACCTCGTCCTGCTGCTCCTTGGTGAGCGTGTGGAAGTTCACGGCATAGCCGGAAACGCGGATGGTCAGCTGCGGGTACTTCTCGGGGTGAGCCTGAGCGTCGAGCAGCGTCTCACGGTTGAAGACGTTGATGTTCAGGTGGTGGCCACCCTTCTCGGCGTAAGCGTCGAGCATGTGGACCAGGTTATCGGCCTGAGTCTCGGAAACTTCAGAAACCTTCATAATGTGTCTCCTTCGATCGATAGGCGCCGGCCGAAACCGGCGCACTAATCAGTAATCGTTATTGTTAGTATAGCACTAACAATAGTTACTCGCCCAGCTGATCAAGGTCGATATCGCCAAAGAACACCTGGTCCTCCTTGCCGAGCGCACCCGGGATGATGGAGAAGGTGTTGGAGATGCCGTCCTGAGCATCGCGGAACGGGAGCTTGGAAACCGAAGACAGCGAAGCGATGGCGCCGTGGCTATCGCGCTTGTGCATGGGGTTAGCACCCGGGGCGAAGGGCTGGCCAGCCTTGCGGCCATCAGGCGTAGAACCGGTCTTCTTGCCGTACACGACGTTGGAGGTGATGGTCAGAACCGAGGTCGTGGGCACGGAGTTGCGGTAGGTGTCGTTCATGCGGATGTACTCCATGAACTGGTGCACAACGTCGTGAGCGATCTGGTCGACGCGGTCGTCGTCGTTACCGTACTTGGGGAACTCGCCCTCGGTCTCGAAGTCGACAATGATGCCGTTCTCGTCGCGGACGGGGTGGACCTTGGCGTACTTGATGGCGGACAGGGAGTCAGCCACGACGGAAAGGCCAGCAATGCCCGTAGCGAACCAGCGGTGCACGTGCTTGTCGTGCAGAGCCATCTGGATGCGCTCGTAGCAATACTTGTCGTGCATGTAGTGGATGATGTTCAGCGAGTTGACGTACACGCCAGCGAGCCACTTCATCATGTCGTTGTACTTGGCCACAACGTCGTCGTAATCGAGCGTATCGCCCTCGACGGCGCGATACTTGGGGCCGACCTGCTTCTTGGAGACCTCGTCAACACCGCCGTTGAGTGCGTACAGCAGGCACTTGGCCAGGTTGGCGCGGGCGCCGAAGAACTGCATCTCCTTGCCGATGCGCATGGAGGACACGCAGCAGGCAATGCCGTAGTCGTCGCCGTGGTAGACGCGCATGAGGTCGTCGTTCTCGTACTGAATCGAGGAGCTGGCGACAGAAGTCTTGGCGCAGAACTTCTTGAAGTTCTCGGGCAGACGGGTCGACCACAGAACGGTCATGTTGGGCTCGGGGCTGGTGCCCATGTTCTCGAGCGTGTGCAGGTAGCGGTAGCTCATCTTGGTAACGAGCGTACGGCCGTCAACACCCATGCCGCCGATGGACTCGGTGACCCACTGCGGATCGCCGGTAAACAGGGCCTGGTACTCGGGGGTACGGGCAAACTTGACCATGCGGAGCTTCATGATGAAGTGATCCACGAACTCCTGGATCTGCTCCTCGGTGAAGGTACCGTTGGCAAGGTCGCGCTCAGCGTAGATGTCGATGAACGTGGAGGTACGGCCGATGGACATAGCGGCGCCGTTCTGCTCCTTGACGGAAGCGAGGTAGGCGAAGTACATCCACTGGATGGCCTCCTGCGTGTTGGTAGCAGGGTTGGAAATGTCGAAACCATAGGTCTCGGCCATCATCTTGAGCTCGCCGAGGGCGCGGATCTGCTCCTGCAGCTCCTCACGATCGCGGATGTTGTCGGCGGTCATGACCGTCGGGGTGGAAGCCTTCTGGGCCTCCTTGTCCTTGATCAGGTAGTCGACACCGTACAGGGCGACACGACGGTAGTCGCCGATGATGCGGCCGCGGCCATAGCCATCGGGCAGACCGGTGATGATGTGGGCCGAGCGGCAGGCGCGCATCTCGGGGGTGTAGACATCGAAGACGCCGGCGTTGTGGGTCTTGCGCTCGAAGGTGTAGCGCTCGACAACGTTCTCGTCGACCTTGTAGCCGTGCTGGCTGGCAGCCTGGCAAGCGATGCGGATACCACCGTTGACGTGCAGAGCGCGCTTGAGCGGCTTGTCGGTCTGGAGGCCGACGATGGTCTCCTTCTCGCGGTGGGCGTTATCGATGTAGCCAGCGGGGTGGCTCACGATACCCGTGACGGTCTTGGTGTCCATATCGAGGACACCGCCCTGCTCACGCTCCTTAAGCAGCAGGTCGAGAACCTCGCCCCACAGCTCCTTGGTACGCTCGGTCGGGCCGGCGAGGAACGACTCGTCGCCCTCGTAGGGGGTGTAGTTCTTCTGGATGAAGTCTCGGACGTCAACCTCTCCCGTCCAAATGCCTTCCTTGAAGCCTTCCCATGCCTCCTGCATTGTGTAACCACGCTCCTAGTTACGTGTAATGCGGCGCTCTCTCACACCGCTGCTTATTGAATTCTTGAATTATCGGCTTGCACTACCGGCTTCTTCCGTTCTTCACCACACGTTGGTGCAGGGAAAAACGTTTGTCCACCTTGGAACTGCAACCCAAAACCCAAGATTTCACCCGTTTGAGAAGGATAACATAGCCACCCCCTTCATCAGGGCTGTTATATGTTTCTTTTTTTATACCATTAGAGCGTTTTTAACAAATCCGCAGGAAATGCGAGCGCGAACAACTACCGTTCACCGATTTCTTTGGTATTTTTCCTTGCCTTTGTACGACGTTCACTCTAGCTGTTATGCCAGTTTTAGCAGGGTAAAGTGCCTCTGAGTAGGCTTTGGGACATGCCTAGAGATCTACCCCTAACTTTGCTGGTACCGACGGTGCACGGAGGTCGCCTAAAGGTAGTTTTCTAGACATGTCCCAAAAATCTACCGTATAGGGTGCGCGTGCAGGGGTATCATCTTCCACGAAATAGTTTCTAGTGTTAGGGGTTTTCGGTGGAAGATACCGATTTCCATGAGCTTGGGCGTCAACTCTTAACTGAGTTTGGCAGCATGCATCAGCGCATTTCGCGCTTTGCGGACAAAGCTCTCGGCGGCGAGATGGCCGTCATGCGCGCTCTCATGCTCGCTGGCGGCTCGCTCACGCCGAGCGAACTCGCCAATCGTGCCTGGGTCTCGAGCGCCCGCATCGCCAATATCCTACGCGCTCTCGAAGCCAAGGGCTGGGTTGAACGTGAGCACTCAAAGACCGACCGTCGTCGCGTACACGTCACGGTGACCGACAAGGGATTCCATGATCTCGAGATCAAGCGTCGGGAATTCGAGGACCGCACCGCGGCCTTCCTTGAGCAGTTCGGCGAAACAGATACCCAAGAGATGGTGCGCCTTCTAAGACGTGCCAACGAAATTATCGACCGCAACCAAGAAAGGAGAGATGCCGAGTGAGGATTCTCAAGCTCTTTAAAAAGCATGTCCTGGCACTGTTCGCAGCTATCGTACTTATCGTAATCAGCTGCAACGCCGATCTGGCGCTGCCTACCTATATGAGCGACATCGTCGACGTGGGCGTGCAGCAAGGCGGCATCGCCTCGCCCGTGCCCGACACCATCCGCTCCGAATCGCTCGACGACCTCGAACTCTTTATGAGCGCCAAAGACGCCAAGACGGTAGAGGCTGCGTTTGGCAAGGCAGACAAAAACGGGATTCGCACGTACAAGGGCACCGAGGACGAGCGCGCCGACGGCAGCAAGCTCGCCGACATTATGAGCCTGCCCGAGACCGTCGTCCTTTCGCTCAACCAAGGCATCGACGCCGACTCCATGGGCGACATGACCGGCACGTCCAGCGAGAAAGACAGCGACGCCGCTCAGGCCATGCCCACCCCCGAGCAGATGGCAGCGATGACGCCCGAGCAGCTCGCCGAGATGCAGCAGAAGGCCGCAGCCGCGCAGAGCATGCAAAAGCAGATTAATGCCGATGGCGGTAAGATCACCATGAAGAGCCTGCGTCTAGGCGTTGAAGGCGGCCTAATCGACCAGGGCAAGCTCGTCGAGGGCGCCAACGATATGGCTGACAAAATGGGCTCCATGTCGGGCTCCATCGTCACCCAGCGCGCCGTGAGCTACGTGCAGGACGAGTACAAGGCACAGGGCGATCGACCCCGCTGACGTGCAGAACGCCTACCTGGGCCGCATGGCGACCACGATGTTTGGTCTGTGTCTGGTGTCGCTCGTCGCCACCATCCTGACCGGCGCCGTGGCTTCGCGCACCGCCTGCTCCATCGCCCGCGACCTGCGCCGCGAGACCTTCAACAAGGTTATGCACTTCTCGCCGGCCGAGGTGGGCAAGTTTAGCCAGGCCTCGCTCATCACCCGCTGCACCAACGACATTCAGCAGATTCAGATGGCCGCAACCCTGTTTATCCGCATGTGCCTGATGGCTCCCGTCATGGGCATCGTCGCCGTCATGCGCGTCCTGGCCAACCATACCGGCCTGGAGTGGACCATCGCTGTGGCCATCATCGCGGTTTCGGCTGTCGTCGGCGTGCTCATGGGCCTCACCATGCCCAAGTTCAAAAAGATGCAGAGCTTTGTTGACCGCGTGAACCTTACCGCCCGTGAGCTGCTCGACGGCCTGATGCCCATCCGCTCGTTCAACCGCGAGGAGCATGAGCTCGGAACGTTTTGACAAGGCTTCGCTCGACCTGATGACCACGCAGCTCTACACCAACCGCGCCATGAGCTTTATGATGCCGCTCATGATGCTCGTCATGAACTGCATCACCGTACTTATCGTCTGGTTTGGCGCGCAGGGCGTATCCGACGGCGTGATGCAGGTCGGCAACATGATGGCGTTTATCTCCTACACCATGCAGATCGTCATGGCGTTTATGATCCTCACCATGGTGTCGGTCATTCTGCCCCGTGCCGAGGTCGCAGCCGAGCGCGTGGAAGAGGTCATCACCTGCCCCACGAGCATCAACGACCCTGTCTCGCCCAAACTGCCCGCGGCCAGCGCGCCGCGCGGTGAGCTCACCTTCCGCGACGTGAGCTTCCAGTATCCCGATGCCCGTGCCGACGTCATCAGCGGCGTGAACTTCACCACGCATGCCGGTCAGATGCTCGGCATCATTGGCTCCACGGGCTCGGGCAAGTCCACGCTCGTGCAGTTGATTCCGCGCCTGTACGACGTCACGGGCGGCAGCATTTCGCTCGACGGCATCGACGTGCGCGACATGACCCTTTCCGAACTGCGCCGCCGCATTGGTTACATCCCGCAGCAGGGTCGCCTGTTCTCGGGCACTGTCGAGAGCAACCTCAAGTTTGCCGGCGACATGGTAAGCGACGATGACATGCACCAGGCCGCGCGCATCGCCCAGGCCGAGGACTTTATCGCCGAGCGCGAGGGCGGTTACGACTCCCCCATACAGCCAGGGTGGCTCCAATGTTTCGGGCGGTCAGCGCCAGCGTCTGGCCATCGCCCGCGCCCTGGCCAAAAAGCCCGAGGTCGTGGTGTTCGACGACTCGTTTAGCGCGCTTGACTACAAGACCGACGCGCGCCTGCGCGAAGAGCTGGCCAAAAACGTCACCGACGCCGCGCTCGTGGTCGTGGCACAACGCATCGCGACCATCATGCACGCCGACCAGATCATCGTACTCGACGACGGTCACGTAGTGGGCACCGGCACGCACGAGGAGCTACTGCGCAGTTGCCCGGCGTACCTGGAAATCGCACAGTCGCAGCTTTCCGCCGAGGAGCTGGGGCTTACCCAAGAAGAAATTGCAGCCGTTATGGAAGGAGGCGAGCGCTAATGGCAGACGAGACCAAGACTCAAATTCCCAAGCCCACCCGTCAGCGTGGACCCATGGGCCGCATGGGTGGCATGCGCCGTGGCGAAAGGCCAAGGACTTAAGGCACCGATGAGGCAGCTGCTCGGCTATATCGGCCAGCACAAGATTGCCGTGTTTGCCGCCGTCGCCTTTGCCGTGTGCTCGGTCATCTTTAACATTGTGGGGCCCAAGGTGCTCGGCCGAGGTTACCACCAAACTGTTCGAGGGCCTGGTTGCCAAGGTCAACGGTACCGGCGACGTTGACTTTGACTGGATCGCCAAGACGCTCGGCTTTTTGCTCTGCCTGTATCTGGCGAGCTCTGTCTGCAGCCTGGTCCAGGGCTGGCTCATGACCGGTGTCACGCAAAAGATTTGCTACCGCATGCGCAAGGAGATTGCCGCCAAGATTGCCGTCGTGCCGATGAGCTACTTCAACGGTCACAGCAAGGGCGATGTGCTCAGCCGCATCACCAACGACGTCGATACGCTCGGCCAGTCGCTCAACCAGAGCGTGACGCAGCTTATTACGTCCGTCACGCAGATTATCGGCGTGCTCGTCATGATGTTGTCGATCAGCCTGCCGCTCACCGGCGTCACCGTGCTCACGCTGCCGGCCGCCGCGATAATCCTGGTCGTGATGATTCACTTCTCGCAGCCGTACTTCCGCGAGCAACAGCAGGTTCTGGGCGCCGTCAACGGCATTATCGAGGAGGACTTTGCCGGCCAGAACGTCATTCAGGTGTTCGACCGCGCCGAGACCTCGATCGAGGAGTTCGACCGTCAAAACGACCGACTCTTTATTAGCGGCTGGCGTTCGCAGTTCCTGTCGGGCCTGATGATGCCGCTTATGAGCCTGGTGGGCAACATGGGCTATGTGGGCGTCGTCGTGGTGGGCGCACAGCTCGCGTTGACCGGCAATGCCACGCCCGGCGACATCCAGAGCTTTATCCAGTACGTTCGCAACTTTACGCAACCCGTACAGCAACTGGGCAACGTGAGCAATACGATGCAGTCGATGGCCGCTGCCACCGAGCGCGTCTTTGAGTTCCTGGCCGCGCCCGAGGAGGAGCAAAAGGCCGACGCGCAGATTCCCGAAAAGCGCCCCGGCCACGTGGAGTTCGACCATGTCAAGTTTGGCTACACGCCCGACAAGACCATCATCCACGACTTTAGCTGCGAGGCGCAGCCCGGCCAAACCATTGCCATCGTCGGCCCCACCGGCGCCGGCAAGACCACGCTCATTAAGCTGCTGCAGCGCTTTTACGACGTGGACGGCGGTTCGCTGCGCGTCGAAGGCGTCGACGTGCGCGACTGGGACCGCGCGGCGCTGCGCGGCGAGTTTGCCATGGTGCTGCAGGACACCTGGCTGTTTAACGGCACCATCCGCGAGAACATCCGCTACGGACGCCCCGATGCGACCGACGCCGAGGTCGAGGCCGCCGCACGCGCCGCACGCTGCGACCACTTTATCCATACGCTCGCCGGTGGCTACGACTTTATGATCAACGAGGAGGGCACTAACCTGTCGCAGGGTCAGCGCCAGCTCGTGACCATCGCCCGTGCCATTTTGGCCGACCGCCCGGCGCTGATTCTAGACGAGGCGACTTCCAACGTGGACACCCGCACCGAGGAGCTCATTCAGCGCGCCATGGATGCGCTGATGCAAGGCCGTACAAGCTTTGTCATCGCGCACCGCCTGTCCACGATCCGTAACGCCGACGTGATCTTGGTGATCCGCGACGGCGACATCGTCGAGAAGGGCACACACGACGAACTGCTCGCCCAGGGCGGCTTCTACGCCGACCTGTACAACTCGCAGTTCGACGAAGCGGCGTAAATTCTGCCGCAGGGAACGAATAACGCCCTAGAACGGGGACGCAGGACAATCTGCGTCCCCGTTTTTGTTTTGCAGCCCTCGAACCGCCTCCCCTGGGACCTGATTGACGCCCTCCCTCAAGGCCCCGTGGACAAAAAATGGCAAATATGAGTACTGTTACTTTTTTAGTAACATCCAAAACGACCCAAAACACCGCTCTTGTAGCTTGTATGCACCTCCACATTGCTCAATCAGCTCTGTATCAGGCTTATATGTACTAGCGTTAATGAACATATTTACTTTATGTCCATTATTTTGTGGGAGCAATATGGCACTACAGCAGCAACAGTACTCATATTTGGCATTTTTTGCCCACAGGGCTTGGAGAACGCCCAACAATCTGGCAATACCAGCAAGCAAACCGCGTCCGCTGGCGCAAGGAGTTTCCCCAAGTGCCAGCACATAAGGAACGTCCCCAACTGCCAGGTTTGAAAGGTAGTCATTGGGGACGTTCTTAAACGACTAGTCAAACAACAAGAACGTCCCCAACAACTACTTATAAACGGCAGACTATCCACTCTCATTCTGCGAGCACTCATTTAAGTCTGTCCCCAATGAGTGCCCTGGAGCAGGACAACCCCGCAGGTAGAGGACGGACAGCGAGCGCCGTCCAGAGCGTACAAGTTGGCATGAAAAAGGCAGGGCATTGACCTTCTGGTCATGCCTTGCCTTTTGAATGACAAATTGTCGCTCTGGGCGGCGCGCAGCGTCGAGCCGTTACGCGGGTTGGTAAACCCGCGTAACTAAACACGCTCCGCGATCTCGTGGATCAGATAGTCGGTCTTTTCCCAGCCCAGGCACGGGTCGGTGATCGACTTGCCAAAGACGCCGCCGTCGACCGGCTGGTTGCCATCCTCCAGGTAGGACTCGATCATAAAGCCCTTGACCAGTTTGGAGATGGATTCGTTGCGGCGACAGCTGTCGAGCACTTCCTTGCAGATGCGATACTGCTCCAGCGGGCGCTTGCCCGAGTTGTCATGGTTGCAGTCGATAACCGCCGCCGGGTTGGCGTAGCCGGCGTGCTCGGTATAGCGCTCGGCAAGGCGCTCCAGGTGCTCGTAGTGGTAATTGGGGTAAGTGCGACCGTCGAGACCGATGTAGCCGCGCATGACGGCGTGCGCGAGCGGGTTGCCGTCGCACTCGACCTCCCAGTTGCGGAAGATAAAGCTCTGGTGCGCCTGGGCGGCGTAGATGGAGTTGAGCATGACGGTAGTGGAACCGGCTGTAGGATTTTTCATGCCCACCGGCACCGAAATGCCGCTCGACACCAGACGGTGCTCCTGGTTCTCGACCGAACGCGCACCCACGGCGACGTAGCTCAACAGGTCGACGAGGTACTGGTAGTTGGACGGGTAGAGCATCTCGTCGGCAGTGAAGAAGCCAGTCTCCTCGATGACGCGCAAGTGCATGTGGCGAATGGCCTTAACGCCTTCGAGCAGATCGTCGGGCGCCTCGGGATCGGGGTTGTGCAGCAGGCCCTTGTAACCGGTGCCCTTGGTGCGCGGCTTGTTGGTGTAGACGCGCGGGATGATGATGAGCTTGTCCTTGACCTCCTCGGCGGTTTTGGCCAGGCGGTTCATGTACTCGAGGACCGAGTCCTCGCGGTCGGCAGAGCACGGTCCGATGATGAGCACCTTGCGCGCGTCCTCGCCGGTAAAGACCTTGGCGACCTCGGCGTCGAATGCCTGCTTCTTAGCAGTAAGCTCAGCGGACAGCGGCATTTCCTCGCGGATCTCCATGGGGATCGGCAGCCTGCGTTTAAATTCCATGGCCATGCGGGGCCTCCTCAATCAAAGAAGTCTAAGCTTGAATCGTCGAATGCTCGGCATTATCCGCTGTCGCACGCTAAAGTGCAAGCACGACCAACCAAAAAGGGAATGGATAACGCGCGGGTCGCTTACCACGAGAGTGGATAATCTCCCGTTTTTGGCCTAGGATCGCGCTGAAAGTGGGAGATTATCCACTCTCGTCGAGCAAGCGTCCGAAAATCCTCGCTCGTGGCCCCTTTTCCTCCGTCCCCGAGGGAACGGGACTCGTCTGCCGAATGATTGATGCGGCGACGGCGCGCCCATGTCACACTCAGAGGTGGCCTGACCCACCTTGGAAGGAGCCTCCATGAGCCTTGACAACGTAACCCTGCGCGCCGCCACGCTCGACGACCTGGCTGGCATCGCCGCCATCTACAACCAGCTGTGGTGCAACACGCTGCGCAACCGCGGTGACGTCGAAGCTGCCGATTTCTGCGCGCGCTTTAACATCACCATGCAGCTACAGCGCTCACCTATCGCGCTTGTCGCCGAGGCCGAGGGCCGCATTATCGCCGCCTGCTGCATCGGCATCTTCGAGGACGGCAAGCCGCGTACCAATCCCACGTGGGTGGCCCTGCTACGACGAGATGTTCGCCCAGGCAA
>ENA-OQIP01000258-OQIP01000258.1-human-gut-metagenome-genome-assembly--contig:-NODE-258-length-10592-cov-2.980029_pt1 | contig 10592 bp, 6 predicted proteins | sample MGYA00242585_ERZ504750 | MGnify/ENA primary metagenome ERZ504750 (study PRJEB26092, sample SAMD00036441) | human gut metagenome | host: Homo sapiens | study: EMG produced TPA metagenomics assembly of...
ACTGGTCACTTATCCCCGTACCGACAGCAGGTTTCTGACGGAAGATATGGCACATAGCCTGACCGACCTCGTAAAGCTGGCTTTCCACACATTCCCCGTGGAGGATGTGGATAACATACCAGTTCATGCAGAGCAGGTTGTGAATAACAAAAAGGTCACAGATCACCATGCCATCATTCCGACCAGAGAATTGCAGAAATGCAATCTGAGCGAACTTCCCAAGGGTGAACTTGCAATTTTGCAACTGATCTCGAATCGGTTGTGCGTAGCTGTTGGCGATCCGCACCGATACGCAGAGACAGTTATTGAGCTGGACTGTGGCGGTACCGTGTTTTCCACCAAAGGCAAAACTGTTGTGCAGGATGGATGGAAAGCTCTGGTTCAGAAAAATGATTCGACAAAATCCGACGAAAACGTGCAGACACTCCCTTCTGTTTCCGTTGGTGACGAAATGACCGTCAGCGGCACGGAAATCAAGGAAGGGAAAACATCTCCCCCTAAACACTTTACCGAGGATACTCTGCTTTCTGCTATGGAAACTGCCGGTGCGGACGAAATGCCTGATGAGGTGGAGCGCAAAGGTTTGGGAACGCCTGCGACCCGTGCCGGTATCATTGAGAAGCTGGTTCGCATCGGTTTTCTGGAGCGTAAGGGTGATAAGAAAACCAAACACCTGATTCCGACCCATAAGGGTACGGCTCTGGTAACAGTCATGCCGGAACAGATTCAGTCCCCATCCATGACGGCGGATTGGGAAGAAAAAATTGTTGCTCATTGAGAAAGGCGAATATGCCAGCGAGGACTTTATGGACGAGATCAAAGATGTGATTGCCGGTCTGATTCAGAACTATGAAGTAATCCGTGATTCCGAGGTTATGATGTCGAAAGAAGCCAATTCTATCGGCAAATGCCCGCTCTGCGGCAGTGCTGTAGAGGACAAAGCCAAGGCATTTTTCTGTTCCAACAGAGCTTGCAAATTTGCCCTCTGGAAAAACAATCGCTACTTTGCGAGCATCGGCAAGAGCATGACTTCTGCCACGGCGCAGAAATTGCTTGGTTCCGGCAAGGTAAAGCTCAAGAATTGCAAGTCCGAAAGAACGGGCAACACCTTTGATGCCACCGTCTTTATGGAGGTATCAGATGATGGCAAAACGAAGTTCAGTATGGAATTTGAAAATGGAGGAAAGCGCAAATGACAAATGAGTACAACCCGGATGGTAAGGAAATCCGATTTATCGACAGCCATTATAAGGATTTGTTTCATATCCCCGATGGCAGCTGTGTGCAGATTCACTACCCGGATGAAATGGTTGTGAAGCCCTGCACCTTCATTGACGAGTATCATACGCAGATCGGATACAATGTGTTTCATATCTGCCAGTTTGCAGAAATTATGGAGCGCAACGGCGCAAGCTATATGCCGGAGCCTGAGATTATGGGCGATGAAGCCGCATGGAAGGTCGGAAAGGATAGAATCCTTGCGGTGCAGACCTGCGAAGATGGTTACGACTACACCCTGTTGGATGAAAACTACAACGAGATTGATGGCGGTCAGGTTGATAACCCTGAACTGTCCATGCTCGAAGTCCGCCGGGATATTCTGGAATCCTTCGGGCTGGAGCGCCGGGAACTGCGGGCAATGTTCTATGAGGATGTCATGGAGCAGGCTTTTGAAGTCGGCAGACAGGCGGTGGTGGTCAATGACCCTATCGCTGAGCTTGCTTTTAAGCTCGACCGTTTTGCAGAGAACTTCGACCCCTATGAATATATGGATCAGGTCGATGATGTGCAGGCGCATATCCAAGAAATCAAGGCAGATCTTGCCGCTGGTAATACGGCTCCGTATCGTGAGTTCCTGAATACAGCCATTGAAGAAGCCCGTGAGGAAACTGCGGTTGAGGTTGCCAAAGTGCTGAAAAGTCAGCTGGATAAGCTCGACTCTCCGAAGCGTGAGTCGGTCATGGAAAAACTGGCACAGGCCGCAGAAAAAGCTGCGCCTGCCAGTCCCTCTCCCAAACGCAAAGAGCCTGAACGATAAGGAGGACACGGATATGAAAAACGAAAAATGGGATGATGTTCACGGAAATACCACCCCGGATGACAGAATGGTTGCTTTTCTGGAAAGCCCCACGGATTCCTATGCGATTCTTCAGCTGCGGGAAGATGTAGACGATAATATCCCGCTCATGTTTGCAAATTACAGCTACCTTCAGAAGAAAGAAATGGAGCCTGAGATTGACCGTTACGAGGTGGTCTATCATGGCTCCATTTCTATGTCCGAGGATGTGAATCGGCAGCTGGAAGATTTGTATGTAAAGTTCAATATTGACCACCCGGATGATTTCCGTGGTCACAGTATGTCGGTCAGCGACATCGTAGCCTTAAAGGTAGTCGGTGAGGTATCCTTTCACTATGTAGATTCTGTTGGGTTTCAGAAGCTGGAAAACTTTATGAAGTCCGAAAACTACCTGAAAAACGCAGAGATGGCAATGGAAGATGATTATGGGATGATTGACGGTATCATCAATAACGGAAAAGCGTCCGGATTAGAGGAACGTCCTTCGGTGTTGGAGCAGTTAAAGGAAAAGCCCGTGCCGGATGTTTCCCATAAGCCGCCCAAGAGCCACCCGGAAAGGGAGATTGAATGATGGATTTCACACAGGATGAGCGGAACATGATGATGCTTTACAGCCCTGGCACAAGGTCAGGGCTGTGTGAAGCACTGACACTGATGAAGGAACAGCTTTCGGAGGACGAGTCAGAGCTTTTTGCTTTGGCAGACTCGGTTCTCCGTAAAGTTTCAGCCATGGACGATGCCGCCTTTGAGAAGCTGAACCTTTATCCGGATTGATAGGATTGGAGGGATACAATGAACGCAAAAGAGCGATTTTATTCCGGATTAGCAAAAGAAACGATTGGGAAAATCACCTCGAACACAGATAACTGGACTTCGTTTTTGAGAACGATGTCCCGCAACTATGAGTTCACCTATCCGGAACAGGTGATGATTTATGCTCAGCGCCCCAATGCGACCTTTTGCAAGCCCTATGAGGACTGGAACGCTGAAAATTACCGCAGATATGTAAAGCGTGGCTCTACCGGCATTGCTCTGTTTGTGATGAACAGGGATAAACCGTATCTGCGCTATGTGTTTGATGTGGCGGATACCGGCGTTCGCCGTTCTTCCCCGGAACTGAAACCGTGGGAGGTGACGCCTGAAAACCGCTCCTATGTCATGGAAGCGATGGAGCGTACCTTCGGTGTTGCCGCTGACGGGGTACTGGAAGCACAGCTTGAAGATATTGCATCCGCACTGGCGGCTGAGTATTGGGACGATTACAAAAAGCAGTTCCTCGACATCGTTGCCAACAGCTTCCTTGAGGAGTATGATGAACTCAACATCGAAGTAGCTTTCAAAAATGCGGTGGCAAACAGCGTATCCTATACGATGTATTGCCGGTTCGTGGAAAGTCCCGACAACTACTTCGAGCATGAGGATTTCCAGAAGGTGTTTGATTTTAACACCAGACAGACGGTAAATGCCCTTGGTACTGCGGTGAATGCCATCAGCACAAGGATGTTTCAGGAAATCGAAAAAGCGATTGGAGAACATGAGCAGATTAAAGCTACCGAAAGGAGTACAGATTATGAGCGAGATGACTTACAGACAGGCCGGAGATTATCAGATTCCGAACCTTCAGTTGGAGAACGAGGGAGAGAAACCTCTGGGCAAGTACGGCAGGATGCGTCGAGCATTTTTGGAACAGAACAATCCGATGCTCCTGAACGACATGATTCTGACGGAGAGCCTGTTCCCGCACCTGTGGGAGATCGAGGAAACAGCGAAAGCCAGAGTGGAGTTTCTGATGGAGCAGTACCTGAAGGACAGCCCCGCACCGGACAAGGAAACGCAGCAGATGGCGTGGGTGCAGCACATGAACAGCCTGAAAGCACAGGCGGAGGAAGTCGTGATGACGGAGCTTATCAACAGCTGAGTCTGAACCTTTTCCTCTCCGAAAATGAACAAATCAGTTTTATCGACCGAGCAGAGAGCTTTACGCCCTCTGCTTTTTCTTTTGCCCAGGAAGAAATCGACCACTTCCTTCTGCTTGGTAGCAATACCGATGAAGCCCGAAAAGTCGTAGCGCTGGAATATATGAAGCAGAAGCCGTTGGAAGAAATCGTTCAGACCTTAAAGCAGGTCTATCACGGCGGCTATGGTCTGAAAGAAGATAGCGGGAATATCTGTGCGTGGTATGCCGAGGACGGTATCCACCTTGCCAAAGGTTCCTCTGCCATTGACAGCCCCAGAGCGCAGATCGTTTCTTGGGAAACGGTTGCCGAGCGCATTGGAGAACTGCTTGAAAATGGTCGGTTCGCAACTAATGTGGAACTGGTAGAAGCATCCGGATATGAGCGTCAGAAGTTGGCAGAATCCCTGTGGCATCTTTATCACGATTTGAGTGAAGAAGCCCGTTCCAGCAACTATCTGGCAATTCTTCATCAGGAACCGTTTCGTGGTTTCCCTGACGAAACCGCAGACTTGGCTGAAAAGTTGGATGACCCTCGTTTCCACGCAACCTTGGTACAGCAGTATTCGGAATTTAGAAAAACCCTTGCGGAAAATCCCGATCTGCTTCGTTTTCACTATCACAAGCTGAATCTCATTCAGAAACAGCTGTATGAGTTGAATATGCCTTTGCGTGAGTATCAGACCGATATGATGCAGATGCCCCTTGTCCGCCAGTTCATTACGGATGATGAAGTCAATGCAGACTTGACCCGTGGAAGCGGCTTTTCCGGTGGTAAAGCCCGTATTTATAACTACTGGCAGGAGAATCATTCTGCCAAGGAAAAGATGGACTTCCTGAAGCATGAATACGGAACCGGTGGTCATTCCCATGCCTGCTCTGGTGCAACGCACAGCGGTCAGGATCACGATGCCAAGGGTGTTGCTTACACCAAGAGCGGTTGCGATAAATTGCAGATGTCCTGGGCGCAGGTGGTGCAGAGAATCGACGGTCTGATACGAAAGGGACGCTACCTCAGCCCGGAGGAAGAAGCGGAACGACAGGCTATCGAAGAAGCTAAAACTGATCCGTTGGAAGATGTTTATGACCGTTTCGCAGTGATTGATACCGAGGATGGCGAGTATGCGATCTGGGATAATCAGACCGATGACTACTATGTAGACCCGGAAGGCGTTACGGAATACTTCACGGACGAATGGCTTGCCAATGACTATTTGGAGGAAGTTCGTCAGTCCGTAGCTGCGATGGAGTCGGTTCAGCCAGAAGCGCCTGTGGCAGAGCCTGCCGAAGTTGTGGAAGCATCTGCTTCCGAGGAACCGAAATGGAATTATCAGGTCGGTGACACGGTATATCTGGACGATACAGCTTTCCGTGTGGAGCAGATCACGGACAGAGAAGTTCAGCTGCGTGACCCTACGCTTGCTTATCCCATCTTCCGTGCCGAGAATCGTGAGAATTTCGAGCGTATGCTCTCTCAGGACGAAAGAAACCATGCGGTAAGGGTTGATGCCCAAACCGAAGAAAAGCCCGTTACAGAGGATTTTCTGGGCAAAACCGAACCGAGGGACTACACCCCTGAGTATCAGCTGTTAGACCGTCTGCGTATGGACTGCGAATACTTCCTTGGTGCAGGACAGCACAGCGAAAAGCATCTGTGGGCAGGCAACCGCCATGCACAGATTGCCAAGATGCGTGAGCTGTATGAAATGATTCCCGACAAACCAGAATGGCTGACACCTGAGATGATTAACAGCTACGAGGAGCGCATGGCTCCCCGCTATCTGGTTGCCGCCTACCATCACTTTGAAAACGGCTTCGATGATAAACTGGACTACTACACTCTGGAAGAAGCGGAAAAAGCTGCCCAGGGCTATGTGGACGGAACCATGGAGGATGACGGATTCAAGTACGATGGTGCTGCCGTTTACGATCAGCAGGAGCATAAGTGCATCCGTATCTATGGGGACTACCCTGACGAAAAGGCACACGCGACAGGTCAGAGCCAGTGCGGAACCCGAACAGCAGGAACCGGAACACTTCATCGATCATTTTTATGTTGCCGAGGACATTCAGAAGCGGGGTGCGCTGGACATCAAGGAATACAGTTCCTTTGATGATGCCCTGCGAGCCTACTATGCACTTCCTGACACGCAGAGAAAAGCCCTGGGTGCAATGAATACCAGAGATCTGCCGGGTAGTCTGGACTTCGTACAGTGCGTAGATGGAAAGGACACCATCATTCAGGATTATGCCCAGGTGGACGGATGGCAGAATGCCGAAGTCATGGACATTATCGCTCAGCTTGAGCAGTCCATCACCACCAGAGAAATCCCACCTGTTCCTGCGGTGAACTTCCACATCACGGATGACAACATCGGTGAAGGTGGACCGAAGCAGAAATTCGCAAGAAACATCGCAGCCATTGAAACTCTGTTCAAACTGGAAAGCGAGAACAGGAACGCCACTACCGAAGAACAGGAGATTTTGTCGAATTATGTCGGTTGGGGCGGTCTGGCAGATGCCTTTGACCCGGACAAGGGAAATTGGGCGAAGGAGTATCAGACACTGAAAAACCTGCTTTCCGAAGATGAATATGCTGCGGCAAGAGCTTCCACCCTGAACGCACATTACACCAGCCCTACGGTCATTCGCTCCATCTACGATGCGGTCGGACAGATGGGCTTTGAAACAGGAAATATTCTGGAGCCTGCTATGGGTATCGGCAACTTCTTTGGTATGCTCCCTCCTGAAATGCAGAGCAGCCGTTTGTATGGTGTGGAACTGGATTCCATCACCGGCAGAATTGCTCAGAAGCTCTATCCCAAGCAGAAATCAAAGTAGCCGGTTTTGAAACGACAGACCGCCGAGACTTTTACGATCTGGCTGTGGGTAATGTCCCTTTCGGCAACTACAAAGTGTCCGACAAGCCGTATGACAAGCTGGGATTCTCCATTCACAACTATTTCTTTGCCAAGGCATTGGATCAGGTTCGTCCCGGTGGTGTGGTCGCTTTTGTGACAAGCCGTTACACCATGGATTCCAAGAACTCTGACGCAAGGCGATATATGGCGCAGAGGGCGGAACTGCTTGGTGCAATCCGTCTGCCAAACGATGCCTTTAAGAAAAACGCAGGCACGGAAGTCGTGTCCGACATCCTGTTCCTGCAAAAGCGTGACCATCCGATTGACATTGTACCGGAATGGGTAAACCTTGACCGCACCGAAGAAGGACACACCATGAACAGCTACTTTGTCGCTCATCCTGAAATGGTTCTGGGCGATACGGTGGAAGAAAGTACCGCCTACGGCATGGACATTACAGTGCGTCCCATTGAGGGCATGGAACTGTCCGAACTTCTGAAAGAAGCAGTTTCCCACATCCAAGGAACCTATCAGGCTGTGGAGCTTCCCGAAGCTGACAAGGGTAAGGAAATCGAAACCATTCCTGCAACCCCGGATGTAAAGAATTTCTCTTATACCGTGGTGGATGGCAATGTGTACTTCCGTGAAAACTCCCTGATGCGCCGTGTAGACCTGAATGAGAAAGCAAAAGACCGTGTGATGGGCATGGTGGAACTTCGTGGTATCGTCAACGAGCTGATCGAATATCAGCTTGAGGATTACCCGGATGAAATGATTACTCAGAAACAGGCAGAACTGAATGATGCCTACGATGCGTTTGCCGCAAAGAACGGGCTTATCAATAATCGAGCCAATGGTCAGGCATTTGCTGACGATTCCTCCTACTATCTCCTGTGTTCTCTGGAAAATGTGGATGAGGACGGCAATCTGAAAAGCAAGGCGGATATGTTCACCAAGCGAACCATCAAGCCGGAACGCAGAGTGACGAGCGTGGATACGCCGTCCGAAGCTCTGGCAATCTCTATCGGTGAGCGTGGCAAGGTGGATTTGCCGTTTATGGCACAGCTGCTTGGAACACCTGGAGAATACGATGCGATTCAGGCAGAGCTTCGAGGGGTGATCTTCAAAGACCCGATGGCTCCCGATGCTGTGGAAGTTGGATGGCAGACTGCCGATGATTACCTTTCCGGTGATGTAAGAAGCAAGCTGCGTGTCGCACAGATGGCGGCAGACAGGGATTCTTCCTTCCACATCAATGTGGAAGCCTTGCAGAAAGCACAGCCGAAGGACTTGGATGCGTCCGAGATTGATGTGCGTTTGGGTGCAACATGGATTGATGCCGATTATATTCAGCAGTTCATGGAGGAAACCTTTGAAACGCCGTATTACTTGCGCCGTTCCATTGAGGTCAAGTTCTCCGAGCTGACCGCAGAGTGGCGCATCAACGGTAAGAGTTCTCCCAACTACAACGATGTGGCGGCGTATGTCACCTACGGTACAGAGCGAGCCAACGCATATCGGATTCTGGAGGAAACGCTGAATCTGAAGGATATTCGTATCTATGATACGATTGAAGATGCAGATGGTAAAGCAGAAGCGTGTCCTCAATAAAAAAGAAACTACCCTGGCACAGCAGAAACAGCAGGCAATCAAGGATGCGTTCCGAGATTGGATTTGGAGAGATCCGCACAGACGAGAAACCCTTTCCACCAAGTACAACGAACTTTTTAACTCCACCAGACCTCGTGAGTATGATGGCTCTCATATCCGTTTCGGCGGCATGAACCCGGATATTACCCTCCGTGAACACCAGAGAAATGCTATCGCTCATGTGCTATATGGTGGAAATACGCTGCTTGCACACGAAGTTGGTGCGGGCAAGACCTTCGAGATGGCTGCATCGGCTATGGAGAGTAAACGGCTTGGATTGAGCCAGAAATCCCTGTTCGTTGTGCCGAATCACTTGACCTTACAGTGGGCAAACGAGTTCCTGCACCTCTATCCGAGTGCCAAGCTCCTTGTTGCCACCAAGAAGGATTTTGAAACAGCAAACCGTAAGAAGTTCTGCGCTCGTATCGCAACGGGTGACTATGATGCAGTCATCATCGGTCACAGCCAGTTTGAAAAAATCCCGCTTTCTGCCGAACGACAGGAACGGCAGCTGCGGGAGCAGATTGATGAGATCGAGGGTGCGATTGCGGAGCTGAAATGGCAGCGTGCGAAAACTTCACGATCAAGCAGATGGAGAAAACACGAAAATCATTGGAAGCCAGACTGGACAAGCTCCTTGCCGCTGACAAGAAAGATGATGTCATTACCTTTGAGCAGTTGGGTGTAGACCGGCTGTTTGTGGACGAAAGCCATGCGTTCAAGAATTTGTTCCTCTACACAAAAATGCGAAATGTGGCAGGTCTGTCCACCTCCGAAGCCCAGAAATCTTCGGATATGTTTATGAAGTGCCGCTATATGGATGAGCTGACCGGCGGGCGTGGTGTGATCTTTGCAACCGGTACTCCAGTAAGTAACTCGATGACCGAGCTTTATACGGTCATGCGCTATCTCCAGTACAGTACGCTCCAGCAAAAGAACCTGACCCATTTTGATTCCTGGGCATCGACCTTCGGAGAAACAACAACTGCGATTGAGCTTGCACCGGAGGGAACCGGCTATCGTGCCAGAACCCGATTTGCGAAGTTCTTCAACCTGCCTGAACTGATGAATATGTTCAAGGAGGTTGCCGACATCAAGACCTCTGACCAGTTGCATCTCCCTGTTCCCGAAGCAAAGTTTGAAACGGTTGTGGTTCAGCCCTCTGAGTACCAGAAGGATATGGTGGCTTCCCTTTCAGAGAGAGCAGCAGATGTTCATGCCGGTATTGTAGACCCGTCCGTCGATAATATGCTCAAGATTACCAGCGACGGACGAAAATTGGGACTGGATCAGCGGCTAATGAACACCCTGTTACCCGATGACCCTGACAGCAAGCTCAATGCCTGCGTGGGAAATATCCTGCGTATCTGGCAGGACGGTCAGGCTGACAAATTGACCCAGTTGGTGTTCTGCGACCTTAGCACACCGAAAAATGATGGAACCTTCAATGTCTATGATGATGTCAAAACCAAGCTGATTGCAAACGGTGTGCCTGCGGAAGAAGTTGCCTTTATCCATGATGCAGATACCGAGGCAAAGAAAAAGACCTCTTTGCCAAGGTTCGTACCGGGCAGGTGCGAGTGCTTCTTGGCAGTACGCAAAAGATGGGTGCAGGAACCAACGTCCAGGACAAATTGGTGGCAGTTCACCACTTGGATGTGGGTTGGCGTCCGTCTGATATGACCCAGAGAAACGGTCGTATCATCCGTCAGGGCAACCGGAACAAAGAGGTTCAGGTGTATCAGTATGTGACCGAGGGAACCTTCGATGCCTACCTGTATCAGACCTTGGAAAACAAGCAGAAGTTTATTTCTCAGATTATGACCTCCAAATCACCGGTTCGCTCCTGTGACGATGTGGATGAGCAGGCGCTGTCCTATGCGGAGATCAAGGCGCTGTGTGCCGGCAATCCGCTTATCAAGGAAAAGATGGACTTGGACATTGATGTGGCAAGGCTGAAGGTGCTGAAAGCTGACCACCAGAGCCAGCAGTACCGTATGGAAGATAAGCTTCTGAAATACTTCCCGGCTGAGATTGAAAAGCAGACAGG
>ENA-OQIP01000260-OQIP01000260.1-human-gut-metagenome-genome-assembly--contig:-NODE-260-length-10545-cov-2.139854_pt1 | contig 10545 bp, 13 predicted proteins | sample MGYA00242585_ERZ504750 | MGnify/ENA primary metagenome ERZ504750 (study PRJEB26092, sample SAMD00036441) | human gut metagenome | host: Homo sapiens | study: EMG produced TPA metagenomics assembly of...
CAGAAGGACAGTCTGAGCAATGCATTTGAATGGTGTGCCGATGGAGTGGCACCAGAGATAGATAACCTTCAGGCAATCCCGGTCAGTTCGATGCCGAACTGGGTGAAACGATTTGAAAACAAGGAAGTAATCGTGATTCATGATCTGGAAGCGACAAAAAATTCTGAACCGGAAGAATATGAATTGTTAAAAACACAGGAAATATGTTCCTTGATTGCGGTGCCGATTTATGCCAATCATCAGATGAATGGATTCATCGGGGTAGATAATCCTGATTTGAGGCAGAATGAGATTTCCATTACACTGCTGTCTGATGTTGGCGGACATCTTGGATGTGTGAGGGAAAATCTGAAAAGTACGGTACTGTTGAAAAAGGCTCTTGATGAGGCGACAAAGAGGTCAGAGATTATTGCCGCAATTGCTACGTTGTATGTAACAATCGTACAAGCCAAATGTTAAAGAGCGGACATATGAGCTTTTGAAAGGCCATGACCTTGTGCAAAAAATCCTTGGACAAAAGGGGAAAATTGATGATGTTATGGAAAGACTTCCAACAGCATTTGCCGCCCAGGAAGAGAGAAAAAAATACCGGGAGTTTCTTGACTTTGATACATTGACAGAGAGACTTCGTAATACGAATTTTGTTTCGATTGAATTTATGGGAGTAAACGGAGAATGGCGGCTGGCCAGATTTATTGTAAAGAGCAGAGATGCACATGGAAACGCTGTGGATGTGCTTTATGTCGTACGAGATATTACGGAAGAAAAATCACGGGAACTCATGTATCAGAAACAGCTTAAGGAAAGCATGGAAGATGCTCATCGCGCGAATCTTTCAAAAACAGCCTTTCTCCGGCGTATGAGCCACGATATCCGTACACCGCTAAACGGAATCGTGGGGATGATCCATATCGCTGAAAAATATAACAATGATGTGGTCAATTAAGGGAATGCAGGAAGAAGGTACTTCAGTCCGCCGATTATCTGCAAAATCTGATCAACAATGTCCTGGATATCAGCAAACTGGAATCCGGTTCCCTTGTGTTGGAACATAAATCCTTTGATCTGGCAGAACTGTTAAGGAATAATCTGACGGTTGTTGCAATGAGTGCTTATGAGAATGGTGTAAGATTTGAAGGCGGCGTGGAAGCAAGCACAATCCGCCACAGATATTTGATTGGAAGTCCGGTACATCTGAGCAGGATTTTAATGAATCTTTCTTCCAACGCGATTAAATACAATCATTTTCATGGAACAGTGAATGTTCATTGCGAAGAATTATCGGATGATGGGGATACGGCGGTTTTTCAGTTTGTATGTTCAGATACCGGCCTTGGAATGAGTGAGGAATTTCAAAAACATGCGTTTGATGCTTTTGCGCAGGAAGGCAAACGGTCAACTACGACATTCAGTGGCTCCGGTCTGGGGCTTTCAATCGTGAGAGATATAGTTGAACTGATGGGTGGAACAATAGAACTGGAAAGCGCAGAAAATATTGGAAGCACGTTTACGGTTCCATTTGAGATAGAGCATCTGGCTGAAAAGAATGATCCGCAGAAGGATAATTGTCCACAGAGCATGAATCTGTCACGGAAAGCCGTGTGCTTCTTGTTGAAGATAATGCCATCAATATGGAGATTGCCCATGCAATCCTGGAAGAGGAGCATCTGAATATTACAGAAGCAAAAAACGGAAAAGAAGCACTTGAAATATTTCAGAATTCCAAGTTGAATGAGTACGATGTCATCATTATGGATGTGATGATGCCGGTCATGGATGGTCTGGAAGCAACAAAAGCAATTCGTATGTTGGAACGTGAAGATGCCAAAAAGGATTCCAATTATCGCCATGACGGCAAACGCTTTTGAGGAAGATCGGAAAGCATGTCTGGATGCTGGGATGGATGAACATATTGGAAAGCCGATTGATATTCCGTTATTAAAAAGCGCAATCATAAAAATGCTGGCAAAATCATAAAAACCGCATATATAAAGGAAATTAAAAATATGGATAAAAGACAAAAATACTCATTATAGATGATGGGGAATTTAACAAGCAAGCGACTGTAGCCTGGAGGGTGGGAGAAAGATGAAGAAGTGCAAATTAGTACAGAATATAAGAAATTTCAAATTTTGTTATTTTATATTTTGCATAATGATATGTTTGGTTGTTTTTCCTGTTTCCACATCTGCCCAAGAAAATTCTGATCATGTTATTCGGGTAGGATCTTTTGAGGAAACTTATAATGTAGTCAATGAAAAGGGAGAAAGAAGCGGCTATGGTTATGAGTATCTTCAAGATATTGCAGGTTATGCAGGATGGACATATAAATACATAACAAGTGATTGGAAAAACTGCTTTACACAGTTGGAAAATGGAGAAATTGATATTCTTGGTGGCATTTCCTATACAGACGAACGTGCTGAAAATATGCTTTTTTCCGATATGCCTATGGGGGAAGAGAAATACTACATCTATACGGATGCATCCAATATGGATCTTACAGCAGGAAATTTGGATTCTTTTGAGGGAAAAAATATTGGTGTGTCTAAAGATAATATAGTGGAGGATGTGCTTAATGAATGGGAATCAAAATATGGTCTGCATACGAAGCATATCAATGTTTCTACAACCACAGAAATTATGGACAAACTGTCGAAACATGAAATTGACTGCTTCGTTTCGGTAGAAGAATCCCGTTGGGAAGAATCGGATATTTCACCGCTTACAAGTATTGGAGAGACAGAAATCTATTTCGCTATAAATCCAGAACGTCCGGATATCAAAGAAGCACTGGATAGTGCTATGCGCAGAATCAAGGATGACAACCCATTTTACACAGATGATCTCTACAGGCGTTATCTTTCTGCACAGAGCAGCTCGTTTCTTTCAAAAGAAGAAAGGGAGTGGATCGGGCAGCATGGAGCAATCAGGATAGGGTATCTGAATCAGGATGGAGGTATCAGTAGTGTAGATCCATCAACAGGCAAATTGACAGGTGTTATTACAGATTATGTGGATCTTGCAGAAAATTGTCTGCAAGGTCAGACTCTGGAATTTGAATTAAAGGGGTATGATACAAGAAGTGAACTGCTTCAGGCATTGCAGGATGGAAAAATAGACCTGATTTTTCATGCAAACCAGAATCCATACTTTGCAGAAACAAATGGATTTGCTTTGTCGGATACGCTATTGACTCTCAATATGGCAGCAATTACGGCAAAGGATTCTTTTGATGAAAATAAAGAGAATATAGTTGCCGTTGAAAAAAGATAATTTTGCATTGAAAGCATATCTTTCATACAATTATCCGCAATGGGAGGTTGTGGAATATGAGACATCAGATGCAGCAGTAAAAGCAATGCAGAAAGGGGAGACGGATTGTATTGTAAGCAATTCAGGTACTGTTTCAGACTATTTGAAAAATAATAAGCTTCATAGTGTTTTCCTGACAAAAGAAGCTGATGTTTCATTTGCTGTTCAGCAGGGAGAACCGGTTCTTTTGTCCATTCTGAATAAAACACTGACATCTATGCCTACAACTCAATTTTCAGGTGCAGTAGTTTCGTATAATGCTTCCTCACGAAAAGTTACAGCGAAGGATTTTATTCAGGACAATTTACTGGCTGTCTCACTCATAGTTGGAATCTCTATTTTTGTTGCCCTGTGTATAATTCTTGATTCTTTGAAAAAATCAAAACGTGCGGAAGAAAAATCCAAGAAGTCTGCTGAGCAGGCATTGAAGTTGAATCAGGAGCTTGAAGAAAAACAGCAGGAATTACAAAATGCACTTGTAGAAGCACAGAGTGCCAATAAGGCTAAGACTTCCTTTTTAAATAACATGTCTCATGACATCAGGACACCGATCAATGGCATTATGGGCATGCTTACGATTCTTGAGAAAAGCGGAAATGATGCTGAGCGGGCAAAGGATTGCATGAATAAAATACATGAGTCATCGAAGCTGCTACTATCATTGATAAATGATGTTTTAGATATGGCAAAGTTAGAATCAGATACAGTGGTTTTTGGTGATGAATCCATCAATCTGGGTCAGGTATGTCAGGAAATCACGGAGTCACTATCTTTTCAGGCAGAAGAAAAAGGACTTCATGTTATAGGAGAACATGATGATTACAGTGGTATATATGTTTGGAGCAATGCAGTTCATCTGAAAAAAATATTGATGAATCTGTTTACAAACAGTATGAAGTACAATAAGGTGAATGGTTTTATTTACATGAGTATGAGAACGATTGAAAGATCAGAAGATCACATGACATGTGAATTTAAAATAAAAGATAATGGAATTGGAATGTCAGAAGAATTTATAAAAAATGAATTGTTTACTCCATTTGTACAGGCAGATAATTCCCCACGTTCTGATTATAATGGGACAGGTCTGGGAATGCCTATTGTGAAACAACTTGTAGAAAAGATGGGCGGAACCATAACAGTTGAAAGCAAGCTTGGTGAAGGAAGCTGTTTTACTGTAATACTTCCATTTAAAATTGATACGAATGCACGGCTGGAAGAAAAAGAAGATTTCAATGCAGATATATCAGGTGTCCGGATATTATTGGTTGAAGATAATGAGCTGAATGCGGAAATAGCAGAATTTATACTGACGGAAAATGGGGCTAAAGTAGAAACAGTGAACAATGGGTTAGAAGCTGTTCAGCATTTTGAAGCTTCCGAACCGGGAACATACGATGTTATTTTAATGGATATTATGATGCCGGTGATGGATGGTCTTACTGCTGCAAGAACAATAAGAGACCTGGAACGGCAAGATGCAAAAACAATCCCTATCATTGCTATGACTGCAAATGCATTCAGGGAAGATGCCGAAAGGTGTATGGAAGCAGGAATGAACGCACATCTTGCAAAGCCGTTGGATGATGAAAAAATTAAGCAGACCATAAGCGAAGAGTTGAGAAAGCAAAATGCCTGTCATGAATGATTATGAGGCAACCGCAGCAATCAGGAGCCTTCCAGGTGCATGGGATAAGCAGACAGGAAACATAGAGAGAGGATTTTGTTATGACAGAACAGAAACTGTATCAGTTTTGTGATACAATGGCTGCATCTGAATACCGCTCGCTGATCCGTCCATTTCTGGATATCTCTACACTTTCAGCAAGATTGAAGGCGGAAGAATACATTTCCACAGAATACCGTATGTGTGATGGCAGTTGGCACAGGATGCTTTTTACTGTAAAAAAAGGGATGAGTCTGGAAATGTAACCCATGTTTGTAAAATACGTGAAGAGTTGAGACGTTTTTGTATTAAATTAAAATTAGATAAAAGGCATGTGAAATACGATGATGAAAAATAACTATATAAAACAAAAAGAAAAGATCAAAATCCGGTAAATCATTGGAAAATTTTTGAGGGACGGTTGGTATTCCTTCTGGCAATGGTGATTTTGGCTGTTGTCGCATATACTTTTATTTTACAACAAGCATATACCAAAACTGCTCTGAAAACAGAAATTGAACGAGATATTTCCAGTGCAGATGCGGTTCATAAGCTGGTAAATGACAGACTGGGACGAAAAGATTTTAATGAAATAAAAAGTAAAGCTGATGAGAATACAGAACTATTCAAGAATATGTCGACATATATGAATGAAATCAGAACGCTGAATTCTACGAGATATATTTACACAGCAACCAGAAATGAAGACGGTAGATTGATTTACGTTGTAGACGGACTGGATCCATCGGCTGGTGACGTCAGACATCCAGGAGATCCGATTGAAAAGGAGATGGTTCCTTATATAGAAAAAGCACTTTCTGGAAAAACAGTATATTCTCAGGATATTGTTGATACAACATGGGGACCTATTTTTACAGCCTGTTATCCTGTCACAGCGGAAGATGAATCTAATGAAGTGATAGGTGCTTTCTGCATAGAAATGGATATGCAGAAAGCGTATGGAATGGTTGAGAAGACGAATAAGTTAAGTATTGTACTGGGATGCATTACAGCGTGTATTTTGGTAATATTATGTACCTGTGGATATTCTGTATATAAGAAGCAAAAAGAAAATGAGCAGAAACAGCAAAAACTGTTGCAGGAAGCTGCAAGACTGGCCGATTCAGCTAATAAAGCAAAATCAACATTTCTATTTAATATGTCTCATGATATTCGTACTCCTATGAATGCAATCATTGGATATGCAGAATTGGGAGAGAAACATTTAAAGGAGCCAACTATATTAGAGGATTACTTTGAAAAAATATTATTGTGCGGAAAGAAAATGCTGCATTTGATTGATAACATTCTTGAATTAGCACGAATCGAAAACAACCAAGCAACGCTGGATGAAACAATAACAGATGTTTCTAAAAACTTTGATTTATGTATTGATATGTTTAGAAAACCGATAGAAGAAAAACATCAAACACTGAAAGTCAATAAGAACATTCGATATCCATACCTGCATATGGATGATGCAAGATCATCTGAAATTACGATTAACATTTTGAGTAATGCTGTGAAATACACGGGTGAAGGCGGTAACATAAGCTGTACATTGAACCAATATCCCGGCGAAAAAGAAGGTTGGAGTGTATTAGAGCTTATCATAGCAGACAACGGAATCGGAATGTCAGAAGAATTCCAAAAACATATTTTTTGAATCATTTTCACAGGAACGATCTTCGTCAGACAGCGGAATAGAAGGTAGCGGACTTGGCATGGGAATCGTGAAGAAACTGGTGGATTTAATGAATGGCAAGATCACAGTTCAGAGCAAACCGGGAGCAGGTTCTACTTTTACAATCACGCTTCCATTAAAAATAGCAAATGCGGAAGAAAGGAATCCGAAACATGCAGACGGTCAGTTGAATATCAAAAAACTGGAAGGAAAAAGGGTTCTTCTGGTAGAAGATAATGACTTGAACGCAGAAATTGCAACGGAACTTTTGACGGAAGAGGGAATCATGATAGAAAGAGCGGAGAACGGCGTTGCATGTATTGATATGTTTAACAAAGCAAAGCAAAATTACTACAGTCTGATTCTGATGGATATTCAGATGCCGATTATGAACGGATATGAAGCATCCAGGAGAATTCGAGAACTGAAAGACGGTAACAAATCGCAGATTCCAATTGTTGCAATGACAGCAAATGCGTTTGAAGAAGATAAGAAGATGGCTTTGGCAAGTGGCATGAATGATCATGTTGCAAAACCATAGATATGAATATATTATTGCCGACTATTATGAAATATATGTAAAGGAAGAAAGAAGGACACTGATTTTGTAGTCAGTGTCCTTCTTACATATCAGTCGACTAAGAAAAACATTTTATCCAGTCCATCTTTTTTGTCAGTTTTCTGCCGGCAAGTCAGAGAGCAGGACATTTCCGTTGACGGTACTTGCCTGAATGGTGAAGGCAGAAATACCGGAGCGGGTGAATGTTTTTGTGTAGGATTCCGTTCTTCCATTGGAGATGAGGCGGATTTTTCCGGTTGTCGTGGATGCATGAATGGACGCATCGGCAAGGTCGTGCGGGAGATGGAGTTTCACGGAACCGTTGACGGATTTTGCTGTCAGGTACTCGGAACAGGTTCCCTCGAAGAGGACTTTGCCGTTGACACTGTTTAAGGATGCGCGGGAGCAGCCGCCGGTGATTTCAAGTCTGCCGTTTGTGGCGGAAACATCGAGGCTGTCTGTGCGCAGACGGGTCAGGACGATCTTTCCGTTCGCAGCCTGTATGCGGCAGCTGGATGCGGAAAGGGAATCGCCGGTGATTTTCCGTTTGTGGCGGAAATTTCGAGCGTAGTAAGGGAGAGGGTATCAAGCCCGGTCGCGCCGTTCAAAGAGCGGAGCGTCAGCTTCTGTACGGTGGACGGCACCTGGAAGGAGAACACCTCTTTCTGGTGATTATTGCAGAAAAGATGTTTCCAGAATACGGAAGGGATGAGCTTTTTCTCTCGCAGACAGAACGTATTGCCCTCAATGCCTGCTTCGAAGCGGTCCGGATCGAAGTCGCCGGAAAAGTCAAACTCAAACCGAAGCGGAAGTGCCCGGAGCAAAGTCGGCAGAAGCGTTCCGCAGGGAGATTTCCATAGCGGTGATGGCGGTGGAAGGGGCGTACGGGTAGTTCGGATGTGTTTCTTCAGAATTGGAGTGGATTTTCTCCTGTGGCAGCACGTTTGCAACAGGCTGCTCCGTTGTGGCATATTCCTGACGGAAAAATTCGAGGACATCGTCGACATTGCCGAGTTCCGCACAGATTTCCTCATCGGAGAGACCCTGGCTGCGGGCGTCGGCGAAATGGGATTCGAAATCGTTTAAAATTTCCTCTGCGGCGGCAGAATCAAAGGATGCAAGGCCCTGTTTCAATGCATTCATATAAGTTTCATACGTTGTATTCATCATGATTTTCCTTTCTATCGTCAGATCGTTTCATCTGAAATCAGTCGGTTGATCTGCTGGGTGAAATCCAGCCATTCCTGTTTTTTCTCCTGCTGATAAGCTGTTCCTGCTTCAGTTAGATGGTAATATTTCCGGGCAGGGCCGGATGCGGATTCCTGTAGATACGTTTCCACGTAACCGGCTTCCTTGAGTCGTTTTAAAATCATATAGAGCGTTCCTGCGGCGATGGACATTTCGCGGGAAATGGCGTCTGTCAGCTCATAGCCGTATTTGTCCTCTTTTGTCAGCTGGGAGAGGACACAGAGCTCTAGGACGCCCTTTTTGAGTTGTGGATTCATATGAACACCTCCTTGTTGAGTAGATCATAACACAGACTATATCATAATGCAATATAGTAAACCAAATTTTTATCCTGCCATGTGTTCGATTTTGTACATGGAAAAGCCTTGAAAAGAACCGCGGATTTCCGTATAATCAAGCAGAACCTTGAAATTTGACCGGAAAATACAGAAAAATAGAAAGATAGTAAGTTGGAAAGAAGAGGAAAAAATATGAGTGAAATGAATCAGAACAACAATGGCCCGGTAAAGGGCGCGATCCATTCGATCGAGAGCTTCGGTTCCGTCGACGGACCTGGCGTACGCTACGTGATTTTTGTGAAGGGCTGCAACATGCGCTGCCAGTTCTGCCACAACCCGGATACCTGGACAACAAAAGATGCCGACTGGCAGACCGCAGACGAGGTGCTGAAAAAAGCGCTCCGCTATAAAAACTACTGGGGAGAAAAAGGCGGCATTACCGTGAGCGGCGGAGAACCGCTGCTGCAGATCGACTTCCTGATCGAGCTGTTCCGCAAGGCAAAAAAGAACGGCGTTCACACAACGCTGGATACCAGTGGAAATCCGTTCACAAGAGAGGAGCCGTATTTCAGTAAATTTAATGAGCTGATGAAATACACCGACCTGCTGCTGCTCGATATCAAGTTGATTGACGACAAGGCGCACAGAGAGCTGACCGGCTGCACCAACGAGAACATCCTCGACCTGGCGCGCTACCTTGACGAGATCGGCAAACCAGTCTGGATCCGCCACGTCCTCGTCCCGGAACGCAGCGACTACGATGAATACCTGATTCGCCTCGATGAGTTTTTACACAGCCTGCACAACGTACAGCGCGTAGAGGTTCTCCCATACCACACCCTCGGCGTATTCAAATGGGAAACCTTAGGAATCCCATACAAACTCGAAGGCATCAATCCGCCGACCAAAGAGCGCGTGGAAAACGCCAATAAACTGCTGCATACGGCGGAATATACGGGATATCTGAAATAAAAAGCAGAACAACAAGAAAAAAAATGTGAAAAAGTAACAATTTTTATAAAAAACTTTATAGTATTTCTGTTCAAAAAACCAGAAGAAAAGGAGTATAATTTCTGTTATGGACGAGAGCATGGTTACAATGTGGCGGACATGACAGGGACGACAGCAAAAACACTACGAACCTTTTTGATTCGCCGCGGCAGTTGCTGCATCCACCAAAAATAAGAGCAAAAAGAAAGAAGGATTTACAATGTTTGGTTCAAAAGAGGCATCGGAAGACAAGCTGAAAAAAATGGTGGAAAAAGGAAAATGGGACAAATTAAGAAAACAGTATCTGGATTCGGACAAGACAACGCAGGTAGCGCTTGCAAAAGCCTGTGCAGCTTCGAGAAATGATGGTTCTGTTAATATTCTGACTTCTCTTCTGGAAGTAGACGATGTAGACGTAAAAACCGCGGCCGTTACGAGCCTTGGTGAGGTTGGAGACGATCACGTAACAGCACTGATCCGTCAGCTGGCCGTCAAGACACCGGCAGATCAGACGGAGCTGAAAGCAGCGATCACAAAAGCGCTGGAGAAGATTGTCGAAAGAGCATAAGAGCAGGATCAGTGAAAAAAAGGAAAGGCGAAGAAGTTTCTGTAAAAAGAAGCTCCTTCGTTTTTTTGTTGCAAGGCATATCGGAGTAAGTCTGCTCCAGCGGATTGTTTTTGCCCGAACAGAAATCTTACAAAATCGTAATAATAATGCAGTTGTATCTATCCCGCAAAAAATGCTATAGTGAAAATACACAGACACAAAAGCAGAACGCGGAGCGAAAAGCATCCGCAGAAAAAA
>ENA-OQIP01000261-OQIP01000261.1-human-gut-metagenome-genome-assembly--contig:-NODE-261-length-10535-cov-2.230496_pt1 | contig 10535 bp, 9 predicted proteins | sample MGYA00242585_ERZ504750 | MGnify/ENA primary metagenome ERZ504750 (study PRJEB26092, sample SAMD00036441) | human gut metagenome | host: Homo sapiens | study: EMG produced TPA metagenomics assembly of...
CGTAAACCGTGTATCGCGCAATTATGTCAATCAGATCTTCACACCGTCAAGACCTCAGAAACCTACTATACAAATTATGTACAGACCGAACAGCTCATGCAGGTGATCCTGTTCTCTCTTCCCATTGGCATCTGTCTTTTTGGTGCGGATGGCCGCATTCAGTTCATGAACGCTAAATTTGCACATGCCTTCTCGCTTCCTTCCTCCAACTTTGAAGGACAGCCTTTTTCGGAATGTCTTCCGCCTGCCTACGCGGACACTGCTTTCGACCGCAACGGTGACTGGACCATTCTCCTTTCGGATCAGAAAACACAGATCACGTTAAGCGTTCTCTCTATGGTTTTTCCAGATACAGAACCTGTTTTTCTTGCGTTTCTTCCCGAGAGCAGATCCATGGAAATGTCGGTATCGAAAGACGAAAAAACGGAAGAAAGCACTTTTTTCGCTTCCTCCCGTACCTTTTCCCTTTCCCTGTCCCACGCAGATTCCGTCCAGAATCTGATGGCGCAGGCCAGACATCTTGCACTCTTTGATTTTCCGATTCTGATCCAGGGAGAAAGCGGTACACAGCGCAGGACACTCGCACGTGCGATCCACAATTTTTCGCGCCGCCATCATTATCCGTTTTCCGTTCTTCATTCTCCGGGAAATGATCTGACCGAAGCCTCCCTGCTCCGGCTTCTTGCCGAAACCAACCATGGCACACTCGTTCTTTCCCAGGTGGACCGTTTTCCGCTTTCCATTCAGGATCTGCTGGTCAATGTTCTTACCAATGTTCATGGTAACTTCTTTTCCGCACCGGAAACCCGCCGTTTCGATGTGCGGATCATTGCTATTGCGGATGATAACCTTTACAAAAAAGTAGAAAAAGGAACCTTCCTGCGGGAGCTTTTTCACCTTTTAAGTGCTTCCGAGCTTCAGACAGTCCCGCTCCGCAGACGCAGGGAGGATATTCCCGATCTTCTCAATTACTTTCTGCTTCAGTTTTTCCACAACACCGATATGACCTGCGACCGGATCTTTTCGGAAGGGCTTCTGCGCTTTCTGAAGGAATATGCGTACCCCGGAAATATTCATGAGCTGTACAATCTGTCCTGCAGCCTGTTTACCCGGTACAGCAGCCATAAGCTGCAGCTTTCCGATCTGCCAACGTACCTCCGCTCCCGCCAGATGGCTGACGTTTCCCTCACCGACCTTCAATATCAGGTTCTTTCTTTCGTATCGACGCATCCGAAAGCAGGCCGCCTGGCAATCAAAAACGGACTGGCCGACGGAGAAACCTTTGTATCCGAAGCGGCTCTGCGCACCGTGCTCGGAGAGCTTTCTTCCGCCGGTTATCTCATCGTGCACCGGACAAAAGGCGGATGTGAAATTTCCGAGCTGGGGCGTATGGTTCTGGAAAAATAATTTATTTCAGAAATCCCGGTATTTCCAGAAATTCTGCAAGGCTGCGGTATCTGGCTCCGTCCAGGCCTCTTTTTTTCCTTTGCGGTTACCATAGAGTTCAGGATCGCTTCCTCCACAGCCTCTGCCGCTGCTTCAAATGCCTCGTTGTATTTTTTCTTCTTTTATCCGGGCACACACTTCCACCTCACATGTACTCTTTGTGTCTACGCGGTTTGCTGTTGTAAATCCGATCATGATTTCACCGCTTCCGTGGCCGGTGTAGGCTCCTGTTCTGGCGATTCCAACTCCACAGCGGCGGATAATCCGGTACAGCTGCCGCTCTGATACCGGAAGGTCTGTTGCCAGAACCGTCATAATTGATCCCCGGTCTTCGGCGCTGCTTCCGCATTCTTCCTTCCGGATCCGCTCCAGAATCTTCTCTCCTGCCGGTTTTCCACTGATTTTCAAATCTCTGGTTGCCCCGAAATTTGACTGTACCAGAACACCAATGGTATATGTTTTTCCGTCAAGCACCAGCGTGCGGGATGCTGATCCGATTCCCCCTTTCAGCCCATAGCAGATAGTTCCTGTTCCGGCACCGATATCACCTTCCGCAAAGTCTGTATCCGCCTGCTCCAGTGCATGATACAGCTCTTTTTCCCCCACTACCCGGTTACAAATCTCATTGATTCTCGAATCATTACATTCTCCGACAACCGGATTGATGGAAAAAACATCTTCCCCTTCTTTTCGGGTCTGCTGTATCATCCATGAAATCATGGCATCCGCCACTTTTTCCGACATTCAGTGTATTGGTCAGGGCAATGGGCGTTTCAAGAGTTCCGAGCTCCTGTACCTGCACAAGACCGCACGTTTTCCCGAAACCGTTATGCACGTAGGCAGACGCCAGGTACTTTTTCAGAAACGGATTGCCTTCTCCCGGCACAATCACCGTCACTCCGGTATGCTGATTGCCACTTTCCACCGTCGCATGGCCTACCCGCACACCGGGCACATCCGTAATTTTGTTTCGCGGTCCATTTTCATGATGTCCGATCCGATATCCGTAATCACTGATTCTTTTCTGTTTCATCCTGTTTCCTCCTCTTTTTATGATGTACTCCCGGAATTTTTCAGCTCACGCAAATACAGGCACAAAAAAGACTCCGAAGATACATTTTTCTCTCACTTTACGCTCTCTTCTCTCTTCTGTCCATACCTCTTCCCACAATTTTTCTTCTTTTCTTTATATTTTTTCCATTTCTTTTAGAATTTGGACACACTTTGCTCACATATTCCTTTTATAATAAAGTTCGGATAGTTGATAAACCACTCACTATCTCCCCCCTCATAAAAAGATGGCGATATACTTTTGTATATCGTCATCTTTGTTTTTACTGACAAAAACGCCCCCGGGCGGAAAACGTAACCACTTCCGTTTTCCGCCCGGGGGCATTCTTTCTTCCTTTTTGCTCAGGCCTCTGCAGCAGCTTCCTCTGCTTCCGCTTCTGCCATCGCCTGTTCGTACTGTTTCAGGATAATGGTCTGAATTTTTTTCTCTGGTTCCGGAGTTGATCGGATGTGCGATATCGCGGTACTCCCCGTCCGTAGCCTTACGGCTCGGCATTGCGATAAACAGTCCTTTTTCTCCTTCAATCACCTTGATATCATGTACAACAAATTCGTCATCGATTGTGATAGACACAACCGCCTTCATTTTTCCTTCTTTTGTTACCTTGCGTACTCTCACGTCTGTAATGTTCATAAACTTTTATGCCCCTTTCACCCCATAATCAGATGGCGTATCTTTCGTTTTTTTCGACAACAATTTTGATGCCGTCCTCCCCACAGTGATAGGAGTTTGCACGGATGGTGTCCCTGCTCTCCACAATACAGTTTTCAATGTGAGTGTTGTCTCCGAGATATACATCATTTAAGATGATAGAATTTTTAATCACACAGTTGTTTCCAACATATACCTTCTTGAACAAAACAGAGTTCTCAACCTGTCCGTTGATGATACAGCCGCTGGATACAAGAGAATTTTTCACTGTGCAGCCAGGATTGTATTTTGCCGGCGGAAGATCGTCGATCTTGGAGTAGATGCCCGGATACTGTCCGAAGAAGTAATCTCTTACCTCCGGTTTCAGGAAATCCATGTTGGTTCTGTAATAGGAATCTACGGTAGCAATGTTGCTCCAGTAGGTATTGATCTTGTATCCGTAAATCCGTTTCAGGTTTTTGTAACGGATTAAAATATCCTTTACAAAGTCGTAGCGGTCTTCCTGTGCGCTGCGCTCAATCATTTCGATCAGCTGGCGACGGCGGATGACATAGATACCGGTAGAGATCACGTTGGAGCTCGAAACCATCGGTTTTTCCTCGAACTCCTCGATGCGGCAGTCCTCATTCATCTTCAGGACGCCGAAGCGGCTGGTATCTGCTTCCTTGGAATCCGTGCATACCACGGTAACATCCGCACGTTTTGCAATATGGTATTCCAGTACCTTATTGAAATCCAGTTTGTATACGCCATCTCCCGATGCGATGACTACGTACGGTTCATGGCTGTTTTTCAGCCATGTCAGGTTCTGACTGATCGCGTCTGCCGTTCCACGGTACCACCAGCTGTTATCTGATGTAACGGTTGGAGAAAATACAAACAGACCGCCATGTTTTCTTCCGAAATCCCACCATTTGGAAGAGCTCAAATGTTCATTTAAGGATCTGGCGTTGTACTGTGTCAGGACAGCCACCTTCTGAATATGAGAGTTTGCCATGCTTGACAGCGCAAAATCGATGCTGCGGAAGCTGCCTGCGACCGGCATAGCTGCAACGGCTCTTTTATTGGACAGCTCTCTCATTTTGTTGTTGTTACCGCCTGCAAGAATAATTCCCAATGCTCTCATATTACTCACCGTCCTTTTCTACAATTGCTCCGCCGGACGGAAGTGTGCCATCCGGGTAATCCTCAAGGGAAGTTTCGCCGGAAATGCAGACATTCTTTCCAATGGTTACGCCATCCGGAATGACTGCCTTTTCTCCAACGGTCACAAGTCCGAATCCGTAAATATTCGGTTTTAAGACGTTCGGCGCTTCCTCGCCAACGCCCATCACAACATGTTTGCCGACATGTACGTTTTCTGCAATAATGGCCTTATTGACCTGGGTTCCCTCGCCGATTGTGCTGTGGCGCATAATAATAGAATCTCTTACAACAACACCCTTTTCAATGCGCACATCCGCACCGATGACGGAATTATGTACCTCTCCGTAGATTTCAGCGCCCTCGCCGATAATACAGCGGTCGATGACAGCGTCCCCGGAAACATACTGCGGACGGATGATATCACCTTTGGTATAGATCTTCCAGAACTCCTCATATAAATTGAATTCCGGAATAATATCGATCAGCTCCATATTTGCTTCCCAGTATGAGCCAAGCGTTCCGACATCTTTCCAGTAGCCGTTGAACTCATACGCAAACAGACGTTTTCCGTTGTCGCGGCAGTACGGCAGAATGTGTTTTCCGAAGTCACAGCTCGGCTGATCCTTCAGGGCTGTCAGAGATTCCTTTAATGCTTTCCAGCTGAAAATATAGATACCCATAGAAGCGAGGTTGCTTCTCGGGTGCTCCGGTTTTTCTTCAAATTCGGTAATTCTTCCGTTTCCGTCTGTGATCATGACACCGAAACGGCTTGCTTCTTCGATCGGTACCGGCATACATGCGATGGTCACATCTGCGTGGTTTGCTTTGTGATAGTCAAGCATCACCTCGTAATCCATTTTGTAAATGTGGTCGCCGGAAAGAATCAGAACATATTCCGGATTGTATGTTTCCATATAAGCCATGTTCTGGTAAATTGCATTTGCAGTTCCTGTATACCATTCGCTGTTTGTACTTTTTTCGTATGGCGGCAGAACGGTTACGCCGCCTTCGTTTTTATCGAGATCCCACGGAATACCGATTCCGATATGGGTATTCAGCCGCAGCGGCTGATACTGGGTCAGTACACCTACCGTATCAATTCCTGAATTGATACAATTACTGAGCGGGAAGTCGATGATTCGATACTTTCCGCCAAATGCTACTGCCGGTTTTGCCACTTTCTCCGTGAGCACACCGAGACGGCTTCCCTGGCCGCCTGCCAGCAGCATTGCTATCATCTCTTTCTTAATCATGCGATCACCTCTTGTATGTTATGATTATTCCTATTATAGCATTACTTTACTGTATTAGCGAACATTTTTTACTAATTATTTTAGCTGTATTTACTTTTTTTTATCGCTATTGTATATTATAAATTGGTAAGACTCATCATTTTTTTCATTCCTCTGGTAATTTTCAACATTTTTCGATGTTATTTTCTGGTTACTTTTATATTCCGTAAAAAACCGCTTTTTTAGCCAAAAGAACCACTTTTCAATTGTTTCTGTTGGCGTTATAATAAAACAGACAAAAGAGCTACGAAAATAACATATATATAAGGAGATTATTATGTATCAGATAGACTTTCATAAACCGCTCCATATTCATTTCATCGGGATCGGAGGCATCAGCATGAGCGGCCTTGCCGAGATCCTTCTGGAAGAAAATTTCCGGATTTCCGGTTCCGATGCCAAATCCAGCCCGCTGACCCGCACACTGGAAGAACGTGGCGCTGTGATCTATTACGGACAGCGCGCTTCCAACATCAAGGATGATGTAGATGTGGTTGTCTATACAGCAGCGATCCACCCGGACAACCCGGAATTTGCCTGTGCGAAAGAAAAAGGGCTTCCAATGCTCACACGTGCAGAGCTTCTCGGACAGATCATGAGGAATTATGATACTCCTGTTGCCATTTCCGGAACTCATGGAAAAACAACCACAACATCTATGGTATCTCACATTCTTCTTGCAGGAGACTGTGACCCGACCATCAGTGTGGGAGGTATTCTTCCTGCTATCGGCGGAAACATCCGCGTAGGCAATTCTGAGACTTTTGTCACAGAAGCCTGCGAATACACAAACAGCTTTCTGAGCTTTTTCCCGAAGATCAGTATTATCCTGAATATGGATGCAGACCATCTGGATTTCTTTAAGGATATTGACGATATCCGTCATTCCTTCCGCCGCTTTGCAGAGCTTCTTCCTGCTGACGGTACACTGATCATCAATGCAGATACTCCGAAATATGAAGATATCATCCGGGATCTTCCATGTAATGTGATCACTTATGGTCTGGAACATGATGCAGATTATCAGGCAGCAGATATCACTTATGACAAATATGGACATGCTTCCTTCTCCGTTCTGCGCAATGGCGTTAAGGTTGGCAGCTATTATCTGAAAGTGCCGGGCATCCACAATGTTTCCAATGCACTGGCAGCAATTGCCCTCGGTCATCTTCTTGGTCTTTCCGAAGAAGTGATCATCAAGGGACTTGGAAGTTTCACAGGAACAGACCGCCGTTTCCAGTATAAAGGAGAAGTTGCAGGGGTTACGATCGTAGACGATTATGCACATCATCCTACAGAAATTGAAGCAACTCTTCATGCCGCACACAATTATCCCCATAAGAAATTATGGTGTGTATTCCAGCCACATACATATACCCGTACCAAAGCTCTGCTTCCGGAGTTTGCCAAAGCACTCAGCCTGGCAGATCATGTGGTAGTTGCGGATATTTATGCAGCAAGAGAAACCGATACTCTGGGAATTTCTTCTGAAGATCTGCAGAAGCGTATTCAGGAACTGGGAACTCCCTGCGAGTATTTCCCTACCTTTGATGAGATTGAGAATTATCTGCTCTCCAACTGCCAGGAGGGTGATCTGCTCATCACCATGGGAGCCGGAGATGTTGTAAATATCGGGGAGCATCTGCTGGGTAAATAATGTTTCTGCCTGACATAAATATCAGCAATTTACACAGGACAATTCGGAAAATAATTTTTCAGAATTGTCCTGTTTTTTACAACCGCCCAACTTATAGCACTTATAGCAATAGAAGATACTGAACACTTGTGTCTCTGTCGACAATTTCCATTAAAAAGTTATAAACATTTTATCCCCCTCAGTTCTTCCTTTATTTATAACAGTTCAGATCACTTATCCACATTTTCCACATCGTTATACACATTTTCATCTGCCTGCATATGTGGATGTATATGTGCATAAATCACTTAACATAATTCGACATTATTCGTCCCCGTAATACTCCGTTTTTCCCTGAAATTCAACATTTTTCAGGTTTCCAATAATATATACCACACTTCACCTTTCCACATTATCCACATTATCCACATTCAAATGTGGATGAAATCTTCGACAAAAATCCCCTATTCTCTTTTAAAAAATGTTGTGCTATAATTCATAGATATCAAGTCAGAGGAAAAATATCTTTTTTTACTCTGACATCTTATTATTATGAGAATTGTGGGAGCTGCTTTGCAGCGGAGCAATTCGTGGATATCAGGTTAGGGGCAAAATACCTTTTGACCCTAACATCTTATTATTATGAAAGAGAGTGGAAATTCATGGCTATGATCACTTTACAGAATTCCCGCAATGCGGAAGTAACTGTATTAACCAACAATTTCATAGACAACTATATGCCTGGGGCCAATGGAGAATTTGTGAAAGTATATATCTATCTTCTGAGGCTTCTTTCTGACACCTCTGTACCCTTCAGTCTGGAGCAGATGGCTGATCATTTCTTCTGTACAGAACGTGACATTATCCGCGCTCTGAAATACTGGGAGAAAGAAAAACTCCTTACTTTAACCTACAGAAATAACGAAGATATAGCAGATATCATATTGAATGTACCACCTGTAAAATCTGCTGCTTCCAACACACCTGTTTCGGCAGCCCCTGTTACAAAAACAGAAACCCAGACTTCTTCTGCGCCGGCACAGCCTGTGAAGCAGACCACCAGATCAGCCACTGCACTGTCTCCTGACCGTGTAAAGAATTAAAGCAAAATGATGAGATCGTACAGCTCCTCTATATCGCAGAACAGTATCTCGGCAAAACGCTCACTCCTACCGAGATGAAAAAGATCCTGTTTTTCTATGATGAGCTGAAATTCTCGCCTGATCTGATCGAGTACCTGATCGAATACAGTGTCAGCCGCGGGCATAAGAGTATGCGTTACATAGAAACCGTTGCTCTTGCCTGGGCAGATGAGGGAATCACCACTGTCACCATGGCAAAAGAGGCAAATTCCCGTTATGCCAAAGAATACTTTACTATTTTTAAATCAATGGGAATCAGCGGACGAAATCCGGTAGATACAGAGATTTCTCTTATGAACACCTGGCTGAATGATTATGGTTTTACCATGGATATCATCCAGGAAGCCTGCAGCCGTACAGTTCTCTCTACCGGACAGCCAAGTTTCCAGTATGCAGATAAAATCCTTTCCGGATGGAAAGATAAAAAATGTCCGTACACTTGCAGATGTCCGGCTCCTCGATGCTCAGCATCAGCGCCAGAAGCTGGAAAAGAATACCCAGCGAAAAGCAGCTTCCAAACCGGCTGCATCAAACCGGTTTAACAATTTCCATCAGCGACAGTACGACTTTAACGAATATGAAAAGAAATTGCTGAATCAGTAACGGCAGTGACATAATCGTCTGAAAGTCACTGAACAGCTACAAAAAAACAAACGAAAGGGTGTGAAGTCATGCCTTTACAGAATTATCAGTATGATACGATCATGCGGGAATACAGCAAGACCCAGTCTCAGAACAGACGTATTCTGGAGGAGCGTACTCAGGAGATTTATAAAAAAATCCCGCGCATCCACGAAATAGATGAAGAGGTTGCCACCTTAAGCGCCCAAAAAGCAAGAGCACTCTTAAGCGGAGAATCATCAGGTCTTGAGGACCTTAAAGCTGCAATCTCTCTTCTGTCCCAGGAGCGCAATGCCCTGCTGGTATGTAACTCATATCCGGAGGATTATCTGGAACTTCCATATAAGTGTCCGGTCTGTCAGGATACCGGTTACGTCGGAAGCCAAAAATGTACCTGTTTTAAGAAAGCAGAGATAGAACTGCTCTATACGCAGTCCAATTTAAAAGAAATTACTCAAAAAGAAAACTTTGACCACTTTTCTTTTGATTATTATTCTGATACAATGAAGAACGAAGCTACCGGACTGACAGAAAGAGAGACGGCCCGGAGAGCTTATGATATTGCCAGAGGTTTTGTGAGAAATTTTGACAGTTCCTTTGAGAATCTGTTTCTTTACGGTGATACCGGTGTGGGTAAGACTTTTCTTTCTCACTGTATTGCTCATGATCTTCTGGAATCAGCACATTGCGTTATGTACTTTTCCGCATTTGATCTGTTTGAACTGCTGGCAGACTCCAAATTCTCCAGAGATAAAACAGAAGGACAGGAATTTGTATTTGACAGCGATCTGCTGATCATCGACGACCTGGGAACTGAACTTACAAACAGCTTTGTCTCTTCCCAGTTGTTTTTGTGCATAAATGAACGCATCATGCGCAGGAAGTCTACGATCATATCAACAAATCTGAAACTGGAAAATTTCTCGGATACTTATTCCGAACGAACCTTTTCGAGAATCGCCAGCAACTACCGTATGGTGAAGCTGGAAGGAAAGGATATCCGTATACAGAAAATTTTTTTAGGAGGAAAATAAAACATGGCACAGGCAACAACTAAAGATTTAACTACACTTCCGGTGGGCAGACTTGGTCTGATCCCTCTGATCAGCTGTAAGGATCTGGGTGAAAAAGTAAATGAATGGCTGATACAGTGGCGTAAAGAGCGCAGCCACGAAGAGCTTGATTCTTTTGCATTTGAGGGTTATCAGAGAGATTCCTATCTGATACCGGTCCAGACAGCACGTTTCGGTTCCGGTGAGGCGAAATGTACGATCATGGAATCTGTACGTGGTGACGATATCTATCTGATGGTTGATGTATGTAACTACAGTCTTACCTACAGCATCGGACCATACGAGAATCTTATGTCTCCTGATGACCATTTTCAGGATCTGAAACGTGTGATCGGTGCAATCGGCGGCAAAGCCCGCAGAGTAAACGTGATCATGCCTTATCTGTACGAAAGCCGCCAGAATATCCGCAGCGGCAGAGAATCCCTGGACTGTGCAACAGCACTTCAGGAGCTTGTA
>ENA-OQIP01000263-OQIP01000263.1-human-gut-metagenome-genome-assembly--contig:-NODE-263-length-10506-cov-1.770980_pt1 | contig 10506 bp, 11 predicted proteins | sample MGYA00242585_ERZ504750 | MGnify/ENA primary metagenome ERZ504750 (study PRJEB26092, sample SAMD00036441) | human gut metagenome | host: Homo sapiens | study: EMG produced TPA metagenomics assembly of...
CAGCATGGCGAAGATCTCGCGGAAGTTCGCGTCGACCTTCTCAAACGTCACCAGAAACGCCTTGCGCATCTTGCGATCAATGGCCACCGTGATCTTGGTGAGCGCCTTGCGCGCGCTCTCCAGATCAGCCAGCTGCTCCTCGATGTAGTCGGCGCGGCGCTTGAGCTGCTCGTACTCCTCCATGGCAACCTGGTTCACGGGCCCAGATTGTTGATCTGGCGCACAAGCTGGTTGAGCTCGCGCTCGGCGGCATCGCGATCGGTGGGCGCCGGCAGCATGAGCGCTTCCTCGAGCACCGTGGTACCGTCGGCGGTAATGGCCTTGATGGCCGCCTCTACCTGCACCTCGAGCTTGCCGCGCGCAACCTTGAACTCATTTTGCATCGCCGTGGCGGCATCAACCCGCTCCTTGGCACGGGAGACCCCGGCCTTGGCATCCTCGATGGTCTTCTTGAGCGAAGCGGAGTCCGCCTCTTCCAGAGAGGCCTGGTCACGCAGGCGCGCTGCCCAATCCGATGCGCGTTCCAACAGGGCAGAATAGCGTTCGTGCATGGGGTCGACGCGCAGGCGCAGCAGCTCGAGCGAGCGCGAAGCCTGGCGTGTTCCGCGGATACGACGGTCGATGCCCTCAAGACGATGCTCAAGGTCGGGCACGCGGCCCTTCAGCGAACGCAGGCGCTCGCTCGTCTGGGCCAGGCGCACCTTGGCATCGGCGAGCTTACCGGCGGCCTCGGAATCGTCACGGCGAACGCGATCGAGCTCATCGTTGGCCTCGGCAATCTGGAGACCCAGGTCGCTTGCCTGTGCACGCGCCTCGTCACGCGAACGGGTGAGCTCGTCAACGCGCGGGCGCGCAGCGCGAACGGCCTCGGAGGCCTGCTCGCGGCGCTTGGAGATGCGCACGCGCTCGACCTCGGCATTGTTGACGCTTTGCTCCAAGCGGCCGATCTCGGAGAGCAGCGAGCGGCGCTCGCCCTCAAGACGGGCGATCTCACCGGCGGCATCGCCCTCGGCGGCACGTGCCTCCTCGACGGCGGCGTTGGCCTCAACGACTTGGTCCGAAGCATGCTCAAAGATGGCAGCCAGATCGGGTTCCAGGCCCTCGAGCTCACGGATGCGGCGCTTGCGCTCCAAGGCACCCGAAGCCTCGCCGGCATCGAGCCCCACGCGCACCAGACCACCACAGCTCACGCGGGCGCCATCGGGAGTCACGTAGGTCACACCGTCAACGACAGGGGCAGCCAACGCGGCAGCCAAGTCATCGACCACGTAATAGCCGCCGAGAAGGGCCTCGACAACCGGGCCATAACCGGAGCGCACGGACAGACGATCGACCAGACGCGTACCGGCAGCGCCCTCGGCGGCAGCAGAGCCACTCACGCCGCGCGCCATCAGCAGCGCCTCGCCCGAAGCCTTCTTTTGGTCCAAAGCCGCACGACCGGCGCGCTCAAGCGTAGCGGCATCATCAAACAAAAGAGCATCGATATCGCCGGCAAGTAGTTGCTCAACCAGGCCCTCAAGCTCACGAGGGGCGTCGAGCACGTCGCCCAGACGGCCTGAGACATCGTCGCCCAGCGCGCCCACCAGACGGCTCACCAGCGGCGAGCTGTCTGCCATGCGGGCATCGAGCTTCTTTTGGCTGGCAAGCTCCGAGCGCACCTCGGACAGCTTGTTGCGCGCCTCGCTCTCACGATTACGCAAGTCCTTCAGGGCTGCACGGGCGACCTCGGTGGCCTCGCGCGCATCGTTCTGGGCCTGACGAGCCGCCTCAAGGGCACTCTCAAGCTCCTCAGCACGGTCGCGACGGCTATCAAGCGATGCTGTAACCTCCTCGAGCTGTTCATCAATCTGCTCCAGGCGCGAGGCGTACATGTTGTCCTCGACCTCGGCGTTGCTCAGCGAGTCCTTCACCTTGGCGAGTTCGAGCGCCGCGTTATCGGCCACACGCTGCACATCGCGTTGCTCACGCGTAAGCTGCGAAATCTGATTGTCGAGCGCCACGCGCCGCTCGTGGAGCTCAGCGGCGGCAGGACCAGCGGCGTCAACGTCCTCCTGGGCCTGCATGTGCGCGCCGGTCACTTCCTCAAGCTGCGCACGTGCATCCTCGAGCTCCTCGACCACGCGACGACGCTGATGCTCGGAGCTCGAGATCTGGCCGCGCATGTCGGACAGGCGCGACACCATATTGTGGCCCTTTTCCTCGAGCAGGCGCATATCGGAGTTAATGCGACCGACCACGTCTTGCATATGGCGGCGCTGCTCGCCCAGATCGCCCACAAACAGGCCCTTTTCCTCGAGCATGACCTGGAACTTCTCGAGCTCGCGTTCCTTTTCGCCCAAGCGGTACTGCGCAAGCTCAAGCTCGGCAGCACCCTCCTTGGAGCGGCTCTCCAAGTCGTTCCACTGCGACTGCAGCGAACGAAGCTCGTCGACGGCCAGCATCTGCGTAAGCTCGTTCGCGCGCGAGGACAGCTCTTTGTACTTGCGCGCGCGATCGACCTGACGCTCCAGCGGCCGCAGCTGACGGGCGATCTCCTTATTGATGTCGCGGGCACGGGTCAAGTGCTCGTCCATCGAATTAATCTTTTTGAGCGCACGCTCCTTGCGGCGCTTGTGCTTGGAGATGCCGGCGGCCTCCTCGATGAGGGCACGGCGCCCCTCGGGGCGGCTCTGCAAAATGGCGTCGAGCTTGCCCTGGCTGATGATGGAATGCGTATCCTTGCCCAAGCCCGAATCGTGCAGGATGTCCTGAATGTCCATCAGGCGGCACGGACTCGAGTTGATGAGGTACTCGCTTTCGCCCGAGCGATACATACGACGGGTGATGGCGACCTCGTCAAAGTCGACGGGCAGCATATGGTCCGAGTTATCGAGCACCAGCGTGACCTCGGCGACACCCACCGGCTTGCGCGCTGACGAGCCCGAGAAGATGACATCCTCCATGGCCTGGCCGCGCAGCTGCTTGGCGCTCTGCTCGCCCAGGACCCACAGAATCGAGTCAGAGATGTTCGATTTTCCCGAGCCGTTGGGACCGACGATGACGGTCAGGCCCGGCTCAAACGTCATATGGGCGCGGTCGGCAAACGACTTGAACCCTTTGAGCGTGAGGGACTTGAGATACACGGTTCCTCGCTTAAACAGGCTTCTTGTTGAGAATCACGCCGTTGGTGGTGTAGCCCATGCGGTCAAGTGCCTCGAGTGCAGCGGCTCCCTCGGCTTCCTTCTTTGAGGAGCCGGAGCCGCGACCCTGGCGAATACCATCGATCAACACCACGGCGGTAAAGGTGGGCGCATGCGCCGGGCCCTCGGAGCCAACAAGCTTATACGCGGGAGGCTCATGGCCGTCTGCCTGCACGCACTCCTGCAAGAACGACTTGGGGTTCGCAGGATGCTCGGCACGCTCAGAGGCCAAATGGGGCTTAAGCGTACGGTGGATAAACTCCGCCGCCGCATCCCAGCCAGCATCCAGATACAGCGCGCCCACGAGCGACTCATAGACGTTCTCGAGCGCCGAGTGCAGGCCACGCGCGCCGGTACCGGTCTCGGAGGCACCAAAGATGATGATGTCGTCGATACCCAGCTCGTGCGACACCTCGGACAGCGTAGCGCCCGAGACAAGCGACACCTTCAGGCGCGTGAGCTTGCCCTCGTCAAACTCCGGATAGGACTCAAACAGGGAGCGTGCGACCACAGCGCCCAAAATGGAATCGCCCAAGAATTCAAGGCGCTCATAGCTGGCAGAAACCGGCTGGCCCTCGACTGCCGAGGGATGCGTAAGCGCCGCGCGCAGCAGCACCTTATTATTGAACTCGTGGCCCAGGATTTCCTGGGCACGCGTAAGTCGTTCAGACAAAGCCAAGACCTAGGCCTCCCTGGCGTTTTCGATCGCGTCGACGGCGTCGGCGACAGAGTTGAGCGAGAGCAGAGTCTCGTCATCGATCTCGAGGTTGAACTCGTCCTCGATAGCCGTAACCAGCTGCAGGCGCTCGAGCGAGTTGGCATCGAGATCGTCAAAGGTGGTCTCATCGCTAATTTCGGCAACATCGACGCCCAGAACGTCAGCAGCGACCTCGGCGATCTTGTCGAAGATTTCGGAGCGGTCCATAGCGCTTCCTCTCATAGTGAATGAATACCAACAGAATGGTACCGCCCGGGCGGTACCAAGACACGGTTCTGATTCTACCCCACGAAGCAGGCCGCGAGGCACATAACAGCGCTCTAACTCGCTCTTACAAAACGATGCCGTCCATGGAGTTGGCGACGTTCTCGACCAGCCCCGCGCGCACGGCTTCGGCCGCCGCGAGCGTACCGTTTTTAACAGCCTCGACCGAGGTGGCGCCATGGCCGATTAGGACCACGCCACGCAGGCCCAAAAGAATCGCACCGCCCTTGGCATCACCAGAGAGCTTGGCCTTAATCTCGCGCATCTGCTTTTTGATGAGCAGCGCGGCGATCTTGGTGCCGAGCGAGGCCATAAAGGCACCCTTGAGTTCCTGCAGCAAAAACTTGGCAGCGCCCTCGGTGGCCTTGAGCGCAATATTGCCCGACATGCCATCGGCAACGACGACATCGAAATTGCCCGAGGTGAGGTCGGTGCCTTCGCAGTTGCCCACAAAGCCGGGAACGGCGGCTTTCATGGCCGGGAAGCAGGCCTTGGTAAAGTTGGAACCCTTCTCGTCCTCGGTGCCATTGGCAAGCAGGCCCACGCGGGGATGCTCGATGCCCAGGACGACGCGGGCATAGGCGCTACCCATCTGGGCAAAACGCACCATGTCATCGACCTCGACATCGGGGTTGGCGCCCATATCGCACAGCACCGTCAGACCGCCGGCGCGATTGGGCAGCGCATTGGTCAGACAGGGACGCACCGGCTGCTTCTTGCCTTCGGCCATATATCTAAACGGCGTCACATAGGCGGTGGCGGCAGCGGTCATGGCACCGGTCGAGCCGGCGGAGAAGAACGCGTCCGCGTTGCCCTTTTTGATGGCGCGGCAGGCAAGCACGATCGACGATTTACGCTTGGTCATCACGGCGCGAATGGGATCGTCATCCATGGCGATAACGTCGGGTGCCTCAAGAGCCTCAACACGTGCATGGGAAGCAGCAAAGGGATTGACGATTTCAGCGGGGCCAGCTGCCAAGACCTCGATAGTCGGGATCGGCGGCAAGCGCAGCCTCGATACCATCGAGAACAACCTGAGGTTTCTCGTCTCCGCCCACAATGTCTACACAAACGCGAACGTTACTCATATACATGCTCCTTATACAAAAATGGCCGACTCATTGAGCCGGCCATTGTGGTTCCATTTGGAACGGCATCGCATCCAGAGTATACCGTTACTCGGTAACGATAACCTCGCGGTCCTTGTAGAAACCGCAGCTGGGGCACACGTGATGCGGAAGCTTGACAGCGCCGCAACGGGGGCGACGTGGACTGAGCCGCAGCCGAGATCTTCATGTTGGCGGAACGACGGGTGTGAGTGCGGATACGACCCTGCTTTTGTTTAGGTACGGGCATAGTGACCTTCCTTATGAACTATCCAGTGTGGCGATTACGCGCAAGTAGCGATACTACCACAGTTTTACTCATCGAGCTTGAGATTCTTCAATGCTGCAAATGGATTTTCCGTGGCAGCGGCCCATTCTGCCTCTGCCTGGGTGGCGCAATCGCATTGCTCGACGTTGAGATTGCAACCGCAAGTGGGACACAGACCGCGGCAATCGGGCTTGCAGAGCACCACAAACGGCGTGTCCATGACAACGGCATCGTTGATGGGCTCACCCACGATCGACGATGCGGTCCTCACCCAGGAGCTCGTAGCCGTCCTCGTAGGCCTCGGGATCCTCGGGCTCCTCAAGAGGTAGAACTCCTCGATCTCGCCGGCGATATCAAACGAAGCGGGCTCCAGGCAACGGTCGCACTCGCCGGTGGCGTGCGCGCGGACCATGCCCGTGAGCAAGACACCGGTACCGGCATTGGTAAAGACAACGTCGTAGTCGATGCCGTCCTGTAGCTGGTACTCCTTCTCGCCCACCGTGTAGGTGGCAACATCGACCTTGCCGGTCAGCGGATACGAATCACCAGGAAACTCGAGCTGTTCGGAAAGATCGACGGTAACGCTCGGGAACTCAGCCATTACCACTGACCATTCTGTTGGGCGGCACCCTCGTTGAGCTGCTGACGGCAACGGGTAACGGTGCCGGTCAGGCTCTTGAGGTTCTCCTCCAGGTGCGTAAAGACCTGCTCTGCGTAGTCCTCGGCAGCATAACGCGTCTCGCGCTCGTACTGCTGGGCACGATCGCGGATGTCGTCGGCCTGCTGCTGTGCCAAGCGGACGATCTCCTGCTCACCGGCAATGGTGAGGGCCTGCTGCTGAGCGTCGGCGATGATGGAATCGGCCTGAGCGGCGGCGGAAGCCATAAGCTCCTCGCGCTCCTTAAGGATACGGCGGGACTTCTGCCACTCCTCGGGATAGCTCATGCGGATCTCGTCGAGGATGTTGAAGAACACGTCGGCGTCGATGACCTTGAACTGAGCGTTCTTGCCGAAAGGCGGCTTGGCTTCCTCGATCAGCCCTTCGAGCTCATCGACCAAGCTGACGATCCTATCGCCAGGAAAATTCTCGCCCGGCATCCGGTCTCCTTTCATAGGTAACATATCATCGTGCTAGTTTACCACATGCCACCAGGCAATAAAAAACGTCACGAAAAGCGGTGTCTGAGCGCTTCGACCACGTTGGGCGGGACAAACGTCGATACATCGCTGCCGAGCGAGGCGATCTGGCGAACGACCGAACTCGAGATATAGCCGTACTGCGGCGCACTCATGACAAAGATGGACTCCAGCTCGTTATCCAAGCGATAGTTGAGGTCTGCCTGCTGCAGCTCGTACTCAAAGTCGGTCATGGCGCGCAGGCCCTTGACCACGGCCCCCGCCCCCTGCTCGCGAGCGAAGTCGACCAAGAGGCCGGTAAAGGGCAGGACCTCGACGCCGTCGATATCACCGAGCGCCTCACGAGCCAGCGCCACGCGCTCATCCAGCATAAACGTGGTGCCCACACCGTTTTTACCCTGCGACTCGGCGACAGCGACGATCACGCTGGGAAAGATGCGGCGGGCGCGGCGGATGACGTCGATATGGCCAAACGTGATGGGATCGAAGGTGCCCGGGACGATCACGCGGTTGATGGTGTCACTCATAGGCGTTCTCCTGAACCGTCATGGCATCGGTGTTGTGAGCATCGGTTCCGGCGCAATCTTCCTCACCATCGTCATCGCCGACCCAACGAAGCAGGTCGACCGAGGTAATGCCGTAGCGCTTCTCGCGCACGATCTCAAAGCCTGCCGGATGCGCGCCCGCATCAGCGGCGGCATGCTCAAACAGGGCATAAGCGCCAGGTGCAAGCAGACCCTGCTGAGCCAGGTTCTGCAGCAGTATCTCGACCGGCTCGGCACCAAAAGCATAGGGCGGGTCGAGCAGGACCAGATCAAAGGGGCCGCCCGGCACACGACCGCGCGAGGCGCTCGCCAGCATGTCGCCCGTTACCACGCGCCAACGCGCACGGTCACGGCAGAGCGACTCGATATTCTTGGTAATGAGCCGCGCGGCATTCCGATCGATCTCGAACGTCGTGAGCGAGCGGGCACCACGTGAGAGCATCTCTAACCCTAAGGCGCCGGAGCCGCCAAAGGCGTCCAGCACGCGGACCTCGTCCAGATCGAAGTCAAATGCCGACATGACCATAGATGCGCATGCCTCGCGCACGCGATCGGTCGTGGGGCGGGTGACATCGCGACCACGGGGCTCCTCGATCTTACGACCGCGCCATTCGCCGCCGATGATTCTCATCCTCCGCTGACCTCCTTAAAAATGTGTCGATATCGCATGGCGACCGCATCGCGCAGGGGGCGCGTCGCCACGGAGTCAAGGTTGCAAGCATACCGCAAGAGCTCGACCGCGTCCAAATGGGCCCACTCGATCAGCTCCTCGTCGGCATCCAGGTCGACAAAGCGCAGAGTCACACCGCCATGCTGGCGGTACCCCAGGATTTCGCCCTCGTGGCGCAGACGAAGGTCCATCTGGGCGAGCGTAAAGCCGTCCGAGGTCTTTTCGAGCGACTGGAGACGGTCTTGCGCCGCCGAAGCGCCGCCGTTGCCCTTGGAGTGCGTCATGACCAGGCAGGTGCCCGACACGCTGCCGCGGCCCACGCGGCCGCGCAGCTGGTGCAGGGCCGCCAAGCCAAAGCGCTCACCGTTCTCGATGACCATGACGGTGGCGTTGGGCACGTCGACGCCCACCTCGACCACCGTGGTCGAAACGAGCACGTCGATCTCGCCGCGCTTGAAGGCGTCGATCACGCGATCCTTCTCCCCCGCCGGCATGCGGCCGTGAAGACGCTCGATGGTAAGCCCCGGCAACGCCAGGCGTAGGCGGTCGAGCTCGGTTGCCGTATCGTGCAGCGGCACGGGGCACGGTTACGCGACCCTCGTCGTCACGGACGATACCGGGCACATCCTCAAGCTCATCGGCCGAGTCGCTCGGCTCCACGAGCGGGCAAATCACGTAGGCCTGCTGACCCTTTTCATGCGCCTCGCGGATGGCGCCATAGGCAAGGTCGCGGCTCGACTCGGTAAGCACGCGTGTCGTCACGCCAGCGCCAGGGACGGGCCGATGGCGGATGATGCTCGTGTCCAGATCGCCGTAGACCGAAAGCGCCAGCGTACGTGGGATGGGCGTTGCCGTCATAACGAGCAGATCGGCACCAGGGCCCTTCGCACGCAGGGCGTTGCGTTGGCCGACGCCAAACCGGTGCTGCTCATCGATGACCACGAGCGACAGATGCTTAAACGCCACGTTATCCGAAAGCACCGCGTGGGTGCCAAAGAGGACATCGAGCTCGCCCGATTCCAGCTGGGCATGGATCCGCTCGCGCTCGGCCGCCGGCGTGGCGCCCGTCAGGAGCGCCCAGGTCATGTCCAGCCTGCAAGAGCAAGGGGCCGGTCTTATCGGCATATTGACGCGCCAGCACGCCCGTGGGCGCCATAACGCAGGCCTGCGTGCCGCTATCGGCAGCCACAGCCAGCGCGCAGGCGGCAACGGCGGTCTTACCGGTACCGACATCGCCCAGCAGCAGGCGGTTCATCACGCGCCCGCCATCGCACATATCGCGCAGGATATCTTGGAACGCGGCCTCCTGCTCGTCGCTCAGAGAAAACGGCAGGGCCTGCTTAAGCGCGGCCAGGTGCTCGCCCGCGGCGTGGGCGTAGGGCACCACATCGACCAGGCTGCCGTCGTTGCGCAGGCGCAGCGCCAGCTGCAGGTAGAGGCACTCCTCGTAGGCAAGCCGTGCGCGCGCGATATCGCGCTCAGCCATGCTCGAAGGAAAGTGGATCGATCGAAGCGCACGAGCATCGCTCATCAGGCGACGTTTAACGCGCAAGCGTGCGGGAATCGGGTCGAAGGGATTGCCGACGACCTCGAGCGCGCCACTTACGATGCGGCGCATCCATGCCTGGCTCACGCCGTCACTCACATAATGGACCGGCAAAATGGTGCCCGCAGCACGCCCGTCATCAAGCTTTTCAAAGTGCGGCGAGGCCATCTGCTTAAAACCGTAGGCAAACTCGACCTTGCCCATCACGCCAGGCGGTCGCCCTGCTTAAGCTGCTGGGCAATCCAAGGCTGCGGAAAAAGGCGACCTGCAGCACGCCCGTCTCGTCAACGAGTGAGACCTCGGTCACCTGCATGCGCGGACGCGGCTTCTTTTGAACGATACGGTCGACCGTGGCGATGATGGTGCACACGGTACCGATGGGCGCCATCTCGATGGACCAGGAGCGCGTAAAGTCCAGGTATCGATGAGGGATATGGAGAAGGAGGTCCCCCACCGTCCGAATTCCCAGACGGCGAAGGGCCTCCTCACGTTTACCCGAAACATATTTGAGTCGCGCGATATCCTCGTCGAGCGCATTGCTCTGGGCAAAGCGATCCGAGACGCGCGGCACGGAGCAGAGCTCGGACATGGGCAGATGCCTACTCGATCGAGAAGATCACGGGATAGAGCGGCTGCTCGCCACGATGGGCGTCGATCTCCAGGTCGGGCTGAGCCTCCTCGATAGCGTCGACGATCTCCTGGAAGGCCTCGTCGGACAGCTCCTCGCCGGCCAGAATCGTCAGCGCGTCGCCCTCCTCTTCCTCCTGCATGCGGTTGATGCAATCGAGCGTGACCTGCTTCACGTCGGAGCCGACCACATCGATGGAGCCGGCAATGATGCCCATGACGTCACCGGAGTGAATTGGCGAACCGTCGGAGGCGCTGGAGTCGCGCACGGCGCGGGTGACCTCGCCATCGCGGACCTCGCTGATGGCGTCGACCATAGCGGCGACGGCATCCTCGAGCTCGGAATCGGGCAGGACCGCGAACAGCGCGGAGAAGGCCTGCGGAACGGTCTTGGTGGGAACGACGGCGACCTTCTTGTCGGTGCAGGCTGAGGCAGCGGCCTCAGC
>ENA-OQIP01000268-OQIP01000268.1-human-gut-metagenome-genome-assembly--contig:-NODE-268-length-10452-cov-2.379758_pt1 | contig 10452 bp, 10 predicted proteins | sample MGYA00242585_ERZ504750 | MGnify/ENA primary metagenome ERZ504750 (study PRJEB26092, sample SAMD00036441) | human gut metagenome | host: Homo sapiens | study: EMG produced TPA metagenomics assembly of...
TCAGACACGCTCTGGCTTCTCTTCGGAAAAAGAAAGTAATAGCCACCAAAAATATCGGAAAAACTTTGTGAAAAAATAGAATTGTGTTTTGCAAGGGTCCCATGTAAAATAGCGGGCAGGAGGAGAAAGAGAGAAAAGGAGATTCTTAATCTTATGGGAACAAATGAAAAGAATATGACTGCGGGATCCCCCGGAAAACTGATCATAACGTTTGCCATACCACTGATGCTTGGAAATATTTTTCAGCAGTTTTATACGATGGCGGACACCATGATTGTTGGCCAGGTGGTAGGAGTAGAAGCGTTGGCGGCAGTAGGCGCCGGAGACTGGCTGGTCTGGCTGGTGCTGGGCATCATGACAGGTATCACACAGGGCTTTTCGATTCTTGTATCGCAGTACTATGGAGCAGGGGAAAAGGAAAATCTGAAATGTGCGGTGGCGAAAAGCTATATTATGACAGCATTACTGTCTGTGATTGTACTTGCAGTAAGTGAAGGAGCAGTTTATCACGTTCTTTTATTTTTGCAGACACCGGATAATGTTATTGATCTGACGATGCTATATTTACGGCTGATTTTTGCGGGAGTCCCGATTATAGCTGCCTATAATATCTTTGCGGCGATCTTAAGGGCACTTGGAAACAGCAGATCTCCATTGATTGCAATGACCGTGGCAGCAGTGATCAATGTGGGACTTGACTTGCTGTTTGTGGCAGTTTTTGGCTGGGGCGTAGCCGGAGCAGCCATAGCGACCGTTATTGCACAGGGATTTTCAGCCTTGTACTGTCTGCTTGTATTACGGAAAATCAGGGATATCCGACTGGAAAAGGAGGATTTTTACAGGCAGCCGTCTATGAGTCTGCGGCTTTTGAAGCTGGGGACTCCTCTTGCCATACAGAACGTGATCATTTCTGTGGGAGGACTTACGGTGCAGTATGTGATCAATGGCTTTGGCTTTCTGTTTGTAGCCGGATTTACGGCAACGAACAAGCTGTATGGAATTTTGGAGATGGCAGCCGTTTCCTATGGATATGCGATTACAACGTATGTAGGGCAGAATCTTGGCGCAAAGAAATATCAGAGAATCCGAAAAGGTGTGCGCAGCGGTACGTATATGGCAGTGCTCACTTCTGTTTTCATTTCCGGTATGATGGTGCTGATTGGGCGTAATATATTGTCTCTGTTTGTATCCGGTGAACCGGAGCAGATCCGACAGGTGTTAGATATTGCATATAAGTATTTGTTTATCATGGCTGTCTTTTTGTGGATACTGTATTTGCTGCATGTGTATCGTTCCGCGATCCAGGGGCTGGGCAATACTTTGATTCCGCTTGCCAGCGGTATTGCAGAATTTATAATGCGTGTCAGTGTTGCGCTGCTGCTGCCGAAATGGATCGGCGAAGAGGGAATATACTATGCCGAGATCTGTGCATGGAGCAGTGCAGCTGTTTTACTGATCATAAGCTATATGATTCTGATACGGAAATATAAAGATGCTAAAACGTCAGAAAGCTGATGCAGTCTCGCCTGCAAGAGGATTTTAGATCTCTTACCCCGCTTAAAGCATAAGTAAGAAATAATACAAAAAAAGCAGTGCTGCAGAACGCAAACTACAGGAAACAGATGGGAAGGCGTACCCGAGGTACGACAAAAATCTGTCATGCGGTAATTTGCGCTCTGTGGGACTGCTTTTTTGCATGATTCTTGGAGTTTTGGGGAATTACGACAAGAAATAACCAAAAATTTCAATAACTAATCCAAAAATATTCTATTTTTTTTCAGACCGCTTGTGATTATAATGAATTCATCAGCTAGGAACGAAGCGAATCTAGCAAAATCACCAAACGGGAGGAATAAAAATGAAAAGAAAAGCATTAGCAGCAATTATGGCAGTAGCTATGGCAGTATCCATGGCTGGTTGTGGAGGATCCACATCAGAGTCTAAAGATTCTACCCAGAAAACAGAAACAGCAGATTCTACGGCATCAACGGGCGGAAGCGTAGAAAACAAGGACAAACCTCTGTGCTGGTTCAACCGTCAGCCATCCAGCAGTGCTACCGGCGAACTGGACAAAGATGCTCTGAACTTCAACGGAAATACTTATTATGTAGGTTTCGATGCAAACCAGGGTGCTGAGCTGCAGGGACAGATGGTTCTGGATTACATCAAGAAAAACGCAGACACGATCGACAGAAACGGTGACGGCGTAATCGGATATGTTCTGGCAATCGGTGATATCGGACATAACGATTCTATCGCCCGTACACGTGGTGTTCGTTCCGCACTTGGAACAGGTGTAGATGCAGACGGCGGAGTAGATTCTACACCGGCCGGAACAAACGTAGACGGAAAAGCAAAGGTTGTGCAGGATGCAACTCTGGATGTAGACGGAAAAACATATACCATCCGTGAGCTGGCTTCTCAGGAAATGAAAAACTCAGCAGGTGCAACATGGGATGCTGCAACAGCTGGTAACGCGATCGGAACATGGACAGCTTCCTTCGGTGATCAGATCGATGTTGTAGTTTCCAATAACGATGGTATGGGAATGTCAATGTTCAATGCATGGGCAAAAGACAACAAAGTTCCTACCTTCGGTTACGATGCAAACAGCGATGCTGTAGCAGCAATCGGTGAAGGATATGGCGGAACAATTTCTCAGCATGCAGACGTTCAGGCTTACCTGACACTGAGAGTTCTGCGTAACGCACTGGACGGTGTAGACATTGATACCGGTATCGGTACAGCAGATGAAGCCGGCAACTGCCTGACAGAGGGTGAGGATTACAGATACAGCGAAGAAGAGAGATCTTACTACGCATTAAATATTGCTGTAACAGCCGATAACTACAACGATTTCACAGATTCCACAAAAGTTTACGATAAAGTTGCAAAACAGCTGGATGAAAGCAAGAGCCCATCCAAAAAAGTATGGCTGAATATCTACAACGCATCGGATAACTTCCTGAGCTCTACCTATCAGCCACTGCTGGAGAAATATGATGATCTGCTGAACCTGAAGGTAGATTACATCGGTGGAGACGGACAGACAGAGTCCAATATCACAAACCGTCTTGGAAACCCGAGCGAGTATGATGCTTTTGCAATTAACATGGTTAAGACCGATAATGCAGCAGCATATACATCACTTCTCTCCAAATAATTTAGAGACAGAATAAGAGTGTAAATGGTAACGGTTCGGAGCCATGCGAAATCGAGATGAGGTCTCTGAATCGTTACCGTAAATGAATGAAATTATAGAGGGGTGTCAGCAATGATACCCTTCTTTACTAAGAAAAGGAAGCGCAGCTATGACAGATGATAAGAATAAATATATCTTATCGATTAACGGCATGAGCAAATCGTTCGGTAGAAATAAGGTTCTGAAACATATCAGCATGAATGTCAAACCTGGAACCATTATGGGACTGATGGGTGAAAACGGTGCCGGAAAATCGACAATGATGAAATGCCTCTTTGGAACCTATCAGAAAGATGAAGGAACCATCGTATTGGACGGAAAAGAAGTGAATTTCTCCGGCCCGAAGGATGCACTGGAAAACGGAGTGGCGATGGTACACCAGGAGTTGAACCAGTGTCTTGAAAGAAGTGTTGTAGATAACATGTTCCTTGGAAGATACCCAAAGAATTCCGTTGGGGTGATCGACGAAGGAAGAATGAAAAAAGAAACATCAGACCTGTTCAGAAAACTGGGAATTACAGTTGATCTGACGCAGCCAATGAAGAAAATGTCTGTATCTCAGAGACAGATGTGCGAGATCGCAAAAGCGATTTCGTATCATTCCAAAGTCATTGTACTGGATGAACCTACATCATCCCTGACTGCACCGGAGGTTGAAAAACTCTTTAAGATGATGCGTCAGCTGAAGGCACAGGGAATTGCTCTGATCTACATTTCACATAAAATGGATGAAATATTTGAAATCTGTGACGAAATATCCGTACTGCGAGACGGTAGTCTGGTCATGACCAAGCCAAGTAAAGAAACGGATATGAACGAACTGATCGCCGCTATGGTTGGACGTTCTCTGGACAACAGATTTCCGCCTGTGGACAACACACCGGGAGAAACGATTCTCTCCGTACAGAATATATCAACAAAATATGCACCGAAACTGCAGAACATCTCTTTTGATATCAAAAAAGGAGAAATTTTTCGGATTCTATGGTCTGGTTGGTGCCGGTCGTACGGAACTTCTGGAGACAATCTTCGGAATTCGTACAAAAGCAGAAGGAAATATCGTATATGATGGAAAAGTACTGAACTTCTCCTCCCCGAAAGATGCTATGGATCACGGATTTGCTCTGATTACAGAGGAAAGAAAAGCCAATGGTCTGTTCCTGAAGGGCGATATTACATTCAATACTACCATTGCAAACATGAAGCATTATAAGAGCGGAGTCGCATTATCGCATGACAAGATGGTGCGTGCAACGGCTGAAGAAATCAAGATCATGCATACAAAATGTATGGGACCGGATGATATGATCGCCAACCTTTCCGGTGGTAATCAGCAGAAGGTCATCTTTGGTAAATGGCTGGAGCGTTCACCGAGCGTATTCATGATGGATGACCCGACACGAGGAATTGATGTTGGAGCAAAATATGAAATTTATGAACTGATTATCAATATGGCGAAACAGGGAAAAACAATCATCGTTGTTTCTTCCGAAATGCCGGAGATTCTTGGTATTACCAACCGAATCGGTGTTATGTCTAACGGACGTCTGGCCGGAATCGTAAATACCAAAGAAACAAACCAGGAAGAATTATTGAGACTCAGTGCTAAATACCTGTAACAGGAGGAAAATTGGAAATGGCAGAAAACAGCGTTATTATTTCGTCGGAAGAAGAAGCAAAGCTTTTGAAGCCGATCGATGAATATGTGGAAGAAATCCAGAAAAAAATCGATGCATTACGTGCAGACGGCTTTGACAAAGTGAGCGATCTGAAAAAACAGATCGCGATCGCAAAAGAAAACAAGAACTTATCCGCAACACAGAGAGATAAGATCATTGAAAACAGCAAAAAAGAGCTGGAAAATGCAAAAAAAGTAGAGGCAGACAACAAAGAAGAAATTAAAAAGCTGGTCGCAGAGGCAGAAGGCTATCTGGCTGCGCATTACAAAAAGGATTATTACGATGTAGTAAACAAAAGCTGCAAAGCTGCAAAAGCAGAAGAAAACAGCAGATACGAGAAGATCAAAGCAGATCTGAAGAGCGAGCATCAAGAAAAAGATTGCTTCTCTGAAGGATGCAGAAGAGATCAAGGCCGAGAAATACGTGCTACAAAAACAAACTGTTTGACGCACAGATGGCTCATGAATCAAAGCTCCAGGAAATCAAGGACAGAAGACATGAAGCATTCATGCATAAATATCATCTGATCGACCTGCTGAGAGCGTCCAAATTCACATTCCAGCAGCAGAGAATACAGAAACTGGAAAATTACAGATATACCTTCGATTTATCTCAGTTCCTGTACAAAAACGGTCTGTATATCGTAATCATTCTGATCTTTATCGCACTGTGTATCATCACACCGATCGTTAAAAATACACAGCTGCTGACGGTTACCAACATCCTGAATATCTTACAGCAGGCATCCCCGCGTATGTTCCTTGCACTTGGTGTTGCCGGTCTGATCCTGTTAACAGGTACCGACCTTTCCGTAGGACGTATGGTTGGTATGGGTATGGTTACAGCAACCATCATTATGCATAACGGAATCAATACAGGTGCCGTATTCGGCCATGTATTTGACTTCTCCGCTATGCCTGCTACAGCGAAAGCACTGTTTGCACTGTTAATGTGTGTGATCTTTACAACAGTATTTGCCATGATTGCCGGATTCTTCATGGCAAGATTCAAAATGCATCCGTTTATCTCTACCATGGCGAACATGCTGATCATCTTCGGTCTGGTTACCTATGCGACCAAGGGTGTATCCTTCGGTGCGATTGATTCTGCTATCCCGAATACTTTCATTCCGCAGATCGGAAAATTCCCGACCATCATTCTGTGGGCTGTTGCAGCAGTTGCCATTGTATGGTTTATCTGGAACAAAACAACATTTGGTAAAAACCTGTATGCGGTAGGTGGAAATCCGGAAGCGGCAGCAGTATCCGGTATCTCTGTATTTAAAGTAACAATGGGAGCGTTTATGCTGGCAGGTATCCTGTATGGCTTCGGTTCCTGGCTGGAATGTAACCGTATGGTTGGTTCCGGTAGTGCAGCTTACGGACAGGGATGGGATATGGATGCCATCGCAGCCTGCGTAGTTGGTGGTGTATCCTTTACCGGTGGTATCGGTAAGATCTCCGGAGTTGTAACCGGTGTACTGATCTTTACCTCCCTGACATATGCCCTGACGATTCTGGGTATTGATACTAACCTTCAGTTCATTTTCGAAGGTATCATTATCCTGGCAGCCGTAACACTTGACTGTCTGAAATATGTACAGAAAAAATAATGAAACATTCATAAAGATACCAGGAGTGCAAAGCACGTAGCAATCTGGTATCAAAGGGGTCAGAAAAACTTTTGATTCCAACATCTTCATAAACAGATAGAATATAAGACAGCCCGGTCGTCCGATGGATGACCAGGGCGGTCTTTTGTTCTGTTTTGGCAAAAATTTTTGTAACTATTCATTCAGCAGAGAGCAATCTTCTGCTATAATAAAGGAACAACAATATGCTCCGCAAAACAGGAGGATAAGGATGGAACAATATAAAGTGATTCTTGTCGATGATGAAGTAGAGGTCATCGATGTTATGAAAAAAAGATCCGCTGGAATGATCTGGGATTTGACGTAGTGGGAAGTGCCACCAACGGCGTGAAGGCTTTGGAGCTGGTGGAAAAGCTTCAGCCTGATGTGGTGCTGACGGACATTAAGATGCCTTATATGGATGGACTGGAGCTGGCAAGAAGCTGAACCAGGACTATCCCAATATTTACATTATGCTTTGCACCGGTTTTGATGAATTCGAATATGCAAAAGAGGCCGTCCATCTGGAAATTAAGGAATATATGCTGAAACCCATCAGCGCCACCGAGCTGTCAGAAAGCCTGATGAAGCTGAAAGCCACACTGGACAGGGAACGGGAAGAAAAGTTAAATGTAAAAAAACTGGAAGACTATTTCCAGGAGGTTTTACCAAAGCTGCAGTCCAATTTTTTTATTTCCCTGATCGAGGGAAGGGTCAGAGAAGAGGACTATGAACGATTCCTTTTGGACTATCGGGTGGATATGAAGGGACCTTTGTTTTGCTGCATGATTTTTCATACCTGGAAAATGATGTGCCGGAGGCATGAATCCCTTATTGTTATCCATGTCCGTGGAACGTGAGATCAAACAGCGGCTGATGGAGAACTGTAATTGTCAGGAATTCATCTATATGGGTAATACCATTCTGATTATGGAACTCCATTCAGAAGATGAGATAGCTCAATTGACGGACAAATGTGACCGGTTCTGCCGCTGGGCATGGAGAATTATGGGGGCGGCGGTTACCGCAGGGGTCGGAACCGTCTGCAACAATCTGTATGATATCAGTATTTCCTACGAGGGAGCCAGAGAGGCGGTATCCTACCGTGTCCTGTACGGAACGAAACGAGCCATCAATATCGCAGAGATCGTTCCCAAAGAGTCAAAAAAGGCGGTTCCCTTAGAAGAAACAAAGATGCAGGAGCTGTTTCGTGCCATCCATGTAGGGGATCAGGAAAAGATCCGGAAAGAAGCCATCAAAGAGACAGAAAAGCTCCATAAGAATGCAGCCACCATCAGCCAGTACAATCTGGCCACCATGGAGATTGTCAGCGGCTTTTTCAAATTTTGTGCCAATAATTCCATGGATTTCAATGAAATTTCCGGAAATGTACAGAATCTTTACGAAAGAGTGACTCAGCTGGATGAAAGCTCTATGACAAACTGGATTATCAATATGTCTATGGCGATCAGACGAAAAACTAGAGAAGTACCAGAAATAGTACCTCCAGACGGATCATCACCGATGCACAGAACATCGTAAAAGACAGATATATGGAACCGGCGCTCTCGCTGGATGATGTGTGCGCAGATCTTGGTGTGTCCAATTCTTACTTTTCGTCCATCTTTAAAAAGGAAACCGGTCAGTCCTTTGTCTCCTATCTTACCGATTACCGAATGGACAGGGCAGAAGAAATGGTGCTGAACACCGATGAAAAAAGCTATAAGATCGCAGAAAAAGTGGGATATCAGGATGCGAACTACTTCAGCTATGTATTCAAAAAAGAAATTCGGTGTTTCCCCTTCCAAAATACAGAGCTTCCGGAAAAATAGGGAACAGGTGAAAGGGAAAATACATGAAAGATAGAAAAAGAAAGCCGGATTCCCGGAAGAACATCGTATTTAACATACAGTCGATTATCCTGTCTGTCCTTATGGCGATTTCACTGGTTACGATCATTGTAATGGGATTGCTGCTTTACCATCGATTCAAGCTGGCATTGGAAAAAACAGCAGTGGACAACACGGAAGCTACTGTAGAGGCTACCGTGGATCGGTTAAATGCAGACCTGCTGGATATCCGGCAGATTATAAACGGGGCAAACTACAACGTGGTCCAGCAGTTTGATATATCCAGCCGGGAATTCTCGGAGCAGTTCAGTCTGCTCTATGAGACCAACTCCGATAAGATTCAGAGCCTGGCTTTGTATGACCCCAAAGGAAATCTGATTGCATCGGAGCCGGTGGCGGCAGAAAAGAAAAATGTGAAGGTGCAGACGCAGGAATGGTATAAAAATGCGGAAGATGCCATTGAAAATATACACTTTTCCACACCGCATATCCAGGAGCTGTTTGAGGACGGCTCTTATCGGTACCAATGGGTCGTTTCCCTGAGCAGGTATGTAGATGTCAACAAGGGAGAGACACCGGAAACCGGTATTCTTTTACTGGATATGAAATATTCTGTGATCAGGGACGTGATGAAGCAGATCAATGACTGTTCCGGCGGAATCTACTATTATCTGACCAGTCAGGACGGAGAAATGATCTACCATCCCCGGGGAACGGAATTAAACCGCGGATTATTTGAAGAAAACAGTCTGGAAGCGGCAAAATACGAGGACGGAACCTACGAGATCCGTTCCGGCGGTCAGAACGAGACCGTGATCGTCGGCAGTGTAGCCTATACAGGCTGGAAAATGGTCGGTGTTGTGCCGGAGAGTGTGCAGGCGGCAAACTACAAGAACTTCCGTTACTATGTATTTGCTACTGTTCTGGTTCTTATGGTCATGCTTTTGGAGGGAAACCAGCTGGTTTCCCGGAAGATATCCAAACCGATCCGGGAGCTGGATGCTTCCGTCAAGGCCCACGAGGCAGGAGGAAAACCGGATATCTATATCGGCGGCTCCTCGGAGATCCGCCATCTGGGACATTCTGTGCAGAAGTCTTATGAACAGATCGAAAAACTGATGGACGAGATCATCCGGCAGCAAAATGAACGAAGAAAAAGTGAACTGGATGCCCTGCAAAGCCAGATCAACCCCCATTTTCTGTATAATACACTGGAATCCATCACGTGGATGGTGGAAGCCCAGGAAAATGAAGCAGCGGTTCGTATGATTTCTGAACTGGCAAAATTACTTCGTGTCAGTCTATCCCGCGGTAAGACCATCATTCCCATTAAGGATGAGCTGCAGCACAGCAGAAGCTATATGAATATCCAGCTGGCCCGGTACAAAGAGCGATTTAAAACAGAATTCCGGATTGAGGAAGAGATTGAAAACTACTGCATTGTAAAGCTGGTGATCCAGCCCATCCTGGAAAATGCCATCTATTATGGCGTTGGCAATATGGATGAGGATGATGGCGGCATGATCATCGTCAGCGGAAAAAAGAAGACGAGGACATTCTGATCACCATCGAAGACAATGGGATGGGCATGCGGGAAGAAGTCCTGGAAAATATTCTGACGGATAACAGCAAGGTTCCGAAGCACGGTTCCGGCGTGGGTGTGATCAATGTGCATTCCAGAATCCGGCTGATGTTTGGAGAAGAATACGGACTTTCCATAGAAAGTGAACCGGACGAAGGAACAAGGGTTACGATCCGTATTCCGGCAATCCCATATACACCGGAAAACGCAGAAGCATTGGAATTACAAAAATACATACAGAGGAGACCGGGCGGATGAAAAAGAACAGAATGAAATTTCTTATAATTGAGTTTCTTTTGCTGCTGCTGGCAGTATTCTTTGTATGGAAAATTTTCGATCAGAACGTAGCAGAGCCCCGGATTGCGGTGATTCTTCCGGAGTCCGGTGACAAACGCTGGGATGCCCTGATCAAGGGAATGAAGCAGGCTGCGGCAGAGAACAACGTTCATATGATCATCTGCAATACGGAAGAGATCGACGGGCCGGAGGCGGAAAGAGAATTTATCAGG
>ENA-OQIP01000269-OQIP01000269.1-human-gut-metagenome-genome-assembly--contig:-NODE-269-length-10426-cov-2.407807_pt1 | contig 10426 bp, 13 predicted proteins | sample MGYA00242585_ERZ504750 | MGnify/ENA primary metagenome ERZ504750 (study PRJEB26092, sample SAMD00036441) | human gut metagenome | host: Homo sapiens | study: EMG produced TPA metagenomics assembly of...
CACACGTTTCGTTCCCGACTACGAAGTTGTCGCACTGGCCGAAGTATTTAATGTTTCCTGTGAATATCTTCTTGGTCTGACGGACGCTCCTGCAAAATAATTCAATTGTATTGCTGCCCATTCTATGCTAAACTATGGATAGATACTTCTGAACAACATACACTATTTATAAACCGTATGATTGGAGTGATTTCATGGAATTAACAAAAAAAGACCCTACAACCGATAAAAACCAGGAAAACAATCATCTTCTCCGCATGTTAGACCGGGGAATTGATGATATGGAAGCTGGTCGTGAATTGCCACTGGAAGATGCTTTTCGCAAAATCACAGAATTAAGGGCTGCACGAAGAAAATGCAAGAATATAAAATTATTTTAACCTGGGAAGCAATTTACGATGTCACAGACATTGCAGATTATATTGAAGAAGAATTCGGCCAGCAACGTGCTGACCGTTTTCAATCTGATCTGAAAGAACAAATGCAGAATTTAGGCCAGTTCAGTACTGCTTTCCCCGAACTCAAATTCTGTACAGAGGATATTCCATACATAAAAGATCTTTTCCGCCATCTATTATTTTTTTATATTATAATGGAAGAAACAAAAGAGATTCATATTCTCCGAGTGTTGCGCCATGAACGAGATTGGGAAAATATCCTGTTGCAAAGATCAACTTATACATATCCAGAATGAATACCTGGGAGCCGATCAGAGATTTTTCTGAAAGGCTTCCTTTTTTATTACTTCCCACTGTCAATTAAATCATAACTCATATCCAGAAAATCCAGCGTCTTAGCTTCACTGACAGAATCATCCAAAAGAATCGTAATCCAGTGTTGCTTATTCATATGATACCCCGGTAAAAATCCATACGTTTGAATAATCATCCCAACCAGATCAGGATCACATTTTACATCCAGGATGTCAATGTTTCCATCTTCTTCTAATCCCAGTATTTTCTTTTCCACTACCATAATTATAGCATACCATTTTCCATTTTTATGTCGAAGCACCGCAGAATCAGGATCTTTTTTCCATAAATATTCCGGTTCAGTTCCATATTGCTCTTTTTACATATTGAAAAATTTCTTCACGTTTCAAATTTATCCCTCACTTACGATTTCTTGCTCTGATTATACGCTATCAGGATTATATTCTCAACCACTTCTCACAGTTCCATTTATGTTTTATAGCTTTTGCATAGCCTGCTTTGCAGGCTACACCCCAAAAGAAGCAAGCACTGCCAGTGTCATGACAACTGGCTCATTTTGTCAAATTCCCTTTCCGGTTCATTCTACCAAAATGTATCAGGGAGTATCCCTGGCCCTCTCATATTTTATAATTTCTTAATTTGACGCTTTCACCCAGTCCTGTTAAAATAACTTACAGATACATCTGTCCAAACCAACATAAAACCAAGTACCATAACTGTCATAGCCGAACTGGTTAGACAGTTTTTTTGTACTCTTTTTTATAGAAAAAACGAATTGGAGGATTTCAATGCGCAAACGTACCAGAATTCATCCCGTACAATTTTATTTGAATGATGACGAACAATACATTTTAGAAGAAAAATATCGTCTTTCCAGGATGAAAAGCAAATCTGCCTTTCTACGGAAAATGATCTTATATGGATTTGTATATGAAGTAGACTACTCTCATATCCGAAAAATGAATACCCTGCTGGGCAATATCAGCAGCAATTTGAATCAGATCACCCATCGTATAAACAGTACCAATACAGTTTACCCAAAGGACCTGGACGATATAAAGGAGTTAATGGAAAAAATATGGCAGTTACAAAAATCCATGGTATCAAAACAACCGTTGATAAAGCAATAGAATACATCTGCAATCCAGATAAAACTGACCAGAAACTATATATTTCTTCCTTTGCCTGCTCTCCTGAAACAGCAGTTCTTGACTTTAAATACACTTTGGATCACACACATGACTGCCGAGATGCGCATAATGCAAATAAGGCATTTCATCTGATTCAGGCATTTTCCCCTGATGAAGTTTCCTATGAGGAAGCCCATCAGATTGGCAAAGAACTTGCGGATCGCTTACTGGAGGGAAAATACTCCTATGTTCTGACAACACACACTGATAAAGGTCATGTACATAACCATTTGATTTTCTGTTCTGCAGATAATATCACTTTTTCTCATTATCATGACTGTAAAAAGAATTACTGGAAAATACGAAATCTCAGCGACACTTTATGCCAGGAACATAACCTGTCCACAATTATGCCAGATGGTAAAAAAGGAATGAAATACAATGAATGGGCTGCAAATAAATCTGAATCCAGTAAAAAAGCGCAGCTGCGAAAAGATATCAACCAGACAATCCGAATCGTTTCCACTTATTCAGAATTTCTTACATTTATGGAAGCTAAAGGATATGAAATAAAAAACGCAGAATTTGGCGAAAACAGCAGAAAATACATTACCTTTCGTTCTCCCGATATGTCCCGTCCAGTGCGTGGAAGTGCTAAATCTTTAGGAAAAAATTTTACCAAGGAACGTATCAAAGAACGCATTAATAATAAGCTTCACAGAACTACTGTTCCTTCTGTTCGTAATAAGTTAATAGACACCAACACTCCCAATATAGCAGGAAACATTGGACTTCAGAAATGGGCAAATAAGGAAAATTTAAAAATTGTCTCTGCTGAATATAACAAGATGCTCACACATAATCTACATAATTTTTCAGAACTTGAAGACCGCATAGCCTTGTTACATATGCAGCAAAAAGAGGTAAATACCTCTGTTGTTTCTCTCGAGTCTCAGATACGTCATCTTCGAGAAATGCTGAAATATGCCGAACAATATACAGAAAAATAAAATTACGATGACCATTATAAAGTTCCAAAGATCCGGATCGTTATTTCCGTAAATATGAATCTCAAATTATTCTTTTCGCTGGTGCTGAACATATGTTACAGGAAAATGGTATAGACCTGAAACATCTTAATTCCAATAAGTTACAAGAGCAAATTGCAGATCTTATTTCCAGAAAGGAATCACTAAATACTCAATACGTTTCCTTTAAGCAAGAAATAAAAGAGTTGGAATTGATACATCAAAACCTATCCAAATATCTCAAACAGGATGCTCCTGAAATACAAAGATCTTCTCATAACCAACTCCTTTCTTTGTAAACCATAATAATAGGCAGCGATTTCACTCGCTGCCTAAATTCCCATTAAACCGATATCCTACACCTCGTACTGTTTGTATATATAATGGTTGTCCAGGATCATCTTCTATTTTTTCTCTGATATTGCAGATATGTCGCATAACCACATTATAATCACCGGAATAAGGTTCATTCCATACCAGATCATAAACCATTTCTTTTCCAAATATTCTACCTGGACTTTTCGCTAAAAGAAGTAAAATATCATATTCATATTTTGAAAGATGAACATCACTATCATTCTTTTTAACAATTCGTTCCTGTAGATATATTTTTAATTCTCCAAACCTTATAATTTCCGGTATGAATTGGTTTTTATGTTCCCAGCTAGTCAATATGTTTTCACTTATGCTTCCATTAGCATCTGTGATTCTCTCAATAATTTCTATCTTTTTCACCTTTATTGCCTCTACATTATTAATTTTATATTCTATATATCATCTGCCATTTGACTTTTTTCTTCTACAAGTAATATAATATATTTATTACATATGTAGGATTTAGCAGGAGGATTTTATTATGTCACTACCCCAGATTTCAGAAGCCGAATTTGAAGTTATGAAAATTGTATGGAAATATGCTCCCATCAATACAAATGAAATTACAGAAAAACTTACTCTAACTACCAGCTGGAGTCCAAAAACAATTCAAACTCTTATCAAGAGACTTGTTTCCAAAAAAGCTCTTTCCTACGAAAAACAAAGCCGGGTATTTGTCTATACTCCATTAGTCCAAGAAGATGAATATATACGCCAGGAAAGCAATTCTTTTTTAAAGCGATATTATAATGGAAATCTTTCTTCTATGCTGGCTTCTTACCTTGAAGACGATAAGCTCTCTTCAACAGAAATTGATAACTTACGCCATTTATTATCAAAACATCAGAAATAGGAGGTTTTGAATGAGCAACTGGATCATCCACTTTTTAATCAGTAATATCTTCATATGTATTTTTACACTTGTAATAATCGGAACAAAAAAACTTCTGAAAAAATATTTATCTGCGACTACACAGTACCATCTCTGTTTTCTTTTATTTTTATTACTTGCCGTGCCATTTTTTCCTGTACAGATTCATGGCTCACAACTTTTTTCATGGTTACATTTTTTTCAAACTGACTCAGGACTTAACTCTGGTACCGACACGCTATCCGAACTTACCAGTAATACACAAAATATTTTGTTAAACCAGGTGAATGATTTTTCAGTTTCCATCAGTAGTCAATTTTCTGGAGGCTTGAATACCATACTCTTTCTAATATGGATAACGGGTGTTATGATTATGTCAGTCCTCACCCTTCATTCATTAAACTATGTACGTTCCATAAAAAGATCTGCTCTCCCGCTTCAAAATCAGCAGGTAAAAACTATTTATTACAATTGTTTAAAGGAACTTAAAATCTCTCACCCAGTATCAGTCTACAGTACTGCATTTTTAAAATCACCAGTTTTAATCGGAATAATACATCCCAGAATTTACATTCCCATCCATTTAATTTCCGAACTGAATCCTGATGATATGCGTTTTATGCTGCTACACGAATTACAGCATTACCGTCACAAAGATACATTTATTGGCTTCCTCATGGTCATAAGTAATATACTCTACTGGTTTAACCCTTTTGTTTGGTACACTTTAAAAGAAATTCTCTGTGACCGTGAAATAGCCTGTGATTCTGCTGTATTGCAGATGATTTCTGCTGATGAATACCAAGCTTATGGAACTACACTGATTAATTTTGCAGAAAAAATATCCTCTTTTTCCTCTCCACTGGCAGTTGGAATGTCCGGAAATTTCAGGCAGATGAAACGACGTATTCTCAACATCGCCGTTTTTAGGAAAGAAACTCTTTATCAAAAAATGAGAGCATTGATAATTTATCTGGTCATTAGTGCTGTTTTTATTGGATGTACACCCATTTTATCCATTGATGCCTCTACTCAAAACGTATATCATTTTTAGTGATACAGACAAAAATATCTCCCTGTTAGATATATCCGAAACATTTGGAACATATGATGGATCATTTGTTTTGTATGACAATAATTTGGATTCCTGGAAAATATACGATCTTGAAGAAGCCACCAAACGTATTCCGCCAGAGTCTACCTACAAAATATACGATGCATTATTAGGGTTGGAATCCGGAATCATCACACCAGAACACTCTTCCATGACATGGAATGGTGATGCCTTTCCTTTTCCATCCTGGGAAGCTGATCAGGATTTAAACTCTGCTATGCAAAATTCCGTTAACTGGTATTTCCAGGCAATTGATTCGCAGCTCGGAATTAACAGAGTCCAGGAATTTTTGAATAAAATAGAATATGGAAACCAAACAACCAGTTCAAATCTGGATTTATACTGGTCCGATTTTTCATTAAAAATCTCGCCTTTAGAGCAAGTAACATTATTAAAAAAATTTAACACAAATGAATTCCATCTAAATTTCCAAAATGTATTTTCTGTTAAAAATGCTATAAAAATTGCCAGTACACCTAATGGTAATTTCTACGGAAAAACTGGAACCGGTCGTGTCAACGGACAGGATATCAACGGCTGGTTTATCGGATATGTAGAAACTTCCGATAACAGCTATTATTTTGCAACCAATATCCAAAGTGATTCTAATGCAACTGGCAAAAAAGCATTTGAAATCACTTCTGATATCTTAAAAAAATTACATATATGGAATTAACAAATATGAAAGGGCTGATAGTTGTTATCAGTTCTTTCTTTTTATTCTATATTGATATTTGGGAACTTCTTTCGTACCATTATTCAGAATTTTATTCCCCATATATTTAAAACTCTTATCATCGTTGAACTTAACAGTCAGCTCACTTGTAATAACGGCATCATTACATATAAATGTATCACATACAGCATCAACAACCAACACACTGTTTCCCTCTCCGCTATCTCTTATTTCAACGACCTCCGGTAAAGATGTTCCAAAATAAGTAGGGCTATAATTTAAACAGCCTAATCGTTCCCAGTCATAAGTTTGATGTTCCGAATCAAATACTGCCCATTTTTTAATTTGATCTGCTGTTATCGGCAAAAACTCCATTATCAGATTTTCAAACTCTTCTGCCGGAATTCCACTTGAGTTACCTGAAAACTCATATCTCTCCCCGTATTTCATTCGATATAAATATTCATATAAACCATTATAATCTAACCCTTCCATATCAGATCTATCCCAATCAGAACATAAAAGATTATTCCCCTGATATCCAAGCAAATACACACACCTCTTTGAAACTTCCCTGCATTCATCACTTAAAGGTTTAATTCTTATCATAGAACTGCCATCAACCGCTTCTGATACTTCCGGATACTTTGGAACGCATAGCGTATAACCAAACCAGCCTTTTTCTGTATATTTCCATTCTTCTATCCTTGTATACGAAACATATACAATAGATGGATTGTCGTTCATACCCCAAACAGCTTTCACAGCCAGCAAATACATATCTGTCCCATCATAATTGAATTTGAGTCTTTCTATCCCACCATCCCTGTTAATCCTATATAAGACGATATCTCCTGTCAGATCCTGTTCTGCCCTGAAAAGAAATTCTTCCATTTTTAGAATAATTAGCCATATTTGAATACGGTGCTGATGTAATAACGGGGACATTTTTTTCCTTTAATACTTCCTGCATTTCTTCCATTACTGTCTCAGAAACTACTATATTCGATGAAGTCCCTTTATCCGCCTTTTGATAAATGGCTTTCATCTGATTCATAACATTCTTACAATCTTCAATAGCTTCTTCTTTCACGACTTCATCTACTGGCAAATCATATCCTCTTTCTTGTACAGCATAATTCGCAGTTTCCTGTGAAATATATTCTAAATCAGCCCCTTTACATTTTGTATTTCCTATGAAAAAGCATCCCGAAATAAATAAAACGCTCATCATCTTTTTCAGTTTTCTTTTTGTAATCATATCAATTATCTCCATAACATTCCTCCCACTTTTCGTCTGATAATCTTTCTGTATACCAGGTAACCTCTATTTCTGACCTTGATACATAATTGGATACATATTGAAATCTATCTTTATCTAACAGCCGAATGGTTACGCTATGACAAAACGCCTGATCTAATTCTTTTTGTGGCCATACCGCATTTACTTCCAGTGTTATTGTTCCATCTTGATTTTCTATGTAGGAAACAACTTCCGGATATGGAATATATGGTGTGGGAGCAAAATCATATACGATTCCTCTGGTTCGATACCGATATGTCTGTATTTCTGTGTGAAATACCGTTCCTGTCTGCAGTATCTCTGCGCTTATATTAAAATATTTTTGAAATATCGTTTCAAATGATTCTTTTGGGATTTCATAAGTCTTTCCTTCCTTAAATTCATCAGTTTTTTCTTCCATTGAAAGTAAACGATCAAAAACATCATAAAAATTTATTCCATCATAATTTTTTTCACTCCAATTAGAAGTAAACAATTTATTAAGTGTATATCCAAAAGGAAGTATATATTTTCGATTCAACTCCCGACATTTTTTATTTAACGGTGCTACCCGAAAGTCCCGATATCCAGACGGTCCATCATATCCTGCCGGATGATATTCTTCTATAAAGAAATGCCCGTTTTCTGTATATTTCCATGAATTAGCTCTAAACTCATGATAATATGTTTCCTGCCAAGTGTCCTCTTTCCATTTAAAAGAGCTTACTTCAACGTCTATTTTCCCCTGTTTGGTTTTCAGATCATACCGGATAAAATGATCCCCTGCTATAACTTGAAATATAGTAGTTTTTCCATTCTTCTCTTTTTCTGCTTTTTTCAAAAAATCATCTACTTTAATACTTTGAACCATATCCAGCTGATTGTAGGAATCAATTACTGCATATCCATATTTTCCAAAATAATCCATACTTTTTTGTATTGTACTCAGCTCATATAGTGCATTTTCTTTCACAGCATTCTCATATATGTTCCGATAGCCTTCTGCTAGCATTTCACACTCTCTGTAAATTTTTTCTTTCGTATCTTCAATTGTCTTTTTCTGCTCTTTCTTTATGCCACATCCACTACAGACAGCAGAAAAATAACTCCCACAAATATTTTCCAAATTTTTTTCTATATCATTTTCCTCTTACATTTGTAATATTTAAGGTAAAAATTATTCATTACCAAGATATTCATCCAGTATCGCCTTATCCTTTTCCACCACATAACCGCTTCCTCCAATATCTTTCACATTCTCTACCATACTGATGAGCAAAATAGGATTCTTTGTATCTCTATCTGTAGTAAAAACTGTAAACCAGCCAATTTCTGTTCCAGATGTATCTTCTTTTGTAGCTTTCAGTTCCGCTGTCCGGTTTTTCCTGCTAATCTAATGTCTTCCCGGCATGCTCCATAACCAGTTCCTTCCGGGTTATTCACTACACCCTCTAACCCCTCCATAACCTCCGAAACAATTTGTGGTGAAAAAGCATCTTTTATCCAGATTTCACTGGAAGTGCTTCCACCATCCGCGTGAAGATATGGCTTTATCATATTTCCATCATTTAGAAAAGCCGTATAAATGCTTGCAAGATGCAAAGGATTTACCAGAATCTGTCCCTGTCCATACCCACTGTCAGCAAGCTGGATTTCTGTTTCTATCTTGTCCATATTAGAATATTGGGACTCTGACATTTTAATATCAAATGGAAGTTCCTGATTAAATCCTATTTGATTTAGAGACTGCATCAGTTGATCCGCACCAATTTTTAATGCTGCTTTTGCAAAATAAATATTATCTGAATAAATAAGCGCATTTTTCAAGATCACAGGTTCATAATCATGAAGTGTAGTCACTGTATAATCTCCCCACGAGGAATCTTTCTGCCACGCCAGACCCTCATTTCCAAAATCGTCATTTGCAGTAAATGCCCCCACTTTTAATCCAATTGCAGCAATTACAGGTTTAAAAGTTGAGCCAGGACACCATGTCTGGCGAAAGCGGTTGTATAAAGGCCTGTCTTCATTTTCATTTAATGCACTCCACTGGCTGTTGTCCATTCCACGTACAAAATCATTATTATCATAAGATGGCGTACTTACCAACGCCAATACTTCCCCTGTATAAGGATTCAAAGCTACAGAACATCCTCTGTCTTCTTTAAATTGTTCATAAAGAGTACTTTGAAGATCACCATCAATCGTAATATGGATATCTTCTCCATCTTTTCTAGGCTCATATGCAATAACACTTTTTTTATTTCCATTTGCATCTACAATACAGATTTCACACCCATCTGTTCCTTTTAGTTCTTTTTCATAAAGCGTTTCCAGTCCAGTCTTTCCAATCACACTGTTTGTACGATACCCTTCCCCTTTATGTTCCTGCAAATCTTCGGCTGTAACCGCCTGTACATACCCTACCAGATGAGAGGCAGCTTCTTTTAGATAATAAGTTCGTACTTTTACATCAGATAACATAATACCTGGAATCTTCAATAATGTGTCCTGCTTTTCTTTTTCTTCCAGAACAGTTTTATCCGGATTCACTGTCAAAAGATCGACCTCTTGTATTTTAGGAATTGTTGCTACTGGTACAAAAGAATCTGCTTTTACCCAACCGGCTTTTAACTTATCCTCAATTTCGTCTGCTCCAATTCCAAGATACTCTGCCAGTTTTTTTATTGTATCTTCTCTGTTCTCCATCCTGCCCGGAACAATTCCTACCGAAGATGCAGTTCCCTCTCCAGCCAGCTGGCGACCATTTCTGTCTAAATATTTCCTCTTTTTGCCTCTTCTAACGTTACCTGAACTTTATCCGTTGCAGATAACTCTGGAAAAATCAACTGATCCTGCCAGATTAAATGATATCCTGTCCAGTTATGTGAAAATACCGCATTGTTGGTAAATTCTACATTTCCTGCAGCAGTCTGCATATTTGTTGTATAGGAAACTGCCGCATTTCCGTTTTCTTGTCTTTTTACTGTAATATCGGTTATGGACAGATCAGACATCTCAATGCCTTCATATATTTTAGAATTTCGTTCTATAAATTCTTCCTTACTGTTCATGCTGCTTTTTTTCTGATCCAGCATGGCATACATTTGCTCATATTCCCCTTTTTCAATATATTTCATATATTCCATTAGTCTTTTTTCAGGAACATTACAATTCATTATTGTTACAATACCGATTCCACCACCAATCAATATACCGCTAAATAAAACTATTTTT
>ENA-OQIP01000271-OQIP01000271.1-human-gut-metagenome-genome-assembly--contig:-NODE-271-length-10410-cov-2.446951_pt1 | contig 10410 bp, 9 predicted proteins | sample MGYA00242585_ERZ504750 | MGnify/ENA primary metagenome ERZ504750 (study PRJEB26092, sample SAMD00036441) | human gut metagenome | host: Homo sapiens | study: EMG produced TPA metagenomics assembly of...
ATTCACACGGCAGCATCCATCGGAATCGCCAGGCGGCAGGAGCAGTCCTCACATTCCCTCTACGAAATTCCGGAGGTCTATCGGAGTGTGCTGCCGTATTTCGAGATCTGTCAGGGGAAATGCACACATTTGGAGCTTCTGCCGGTCGAGCTTGGTATGGACAGGGAAAACGCAGAAAAAAATAATTCCGTACGTAGCAGACGAAAAAACAAGCAGAAAAAAATTGCAGAATATCTCACCCGCGTGAGCAAGAGATATGGAACAGAATGGGAATACAAAGAAGGAAGGATTGTACTTCATGCGTAAAAAATGGGAAATAGAAGAGGAATACCGAAACTTTTGCCGGAACAACAAAGAACTTGCGCTGCAGACGCTGCGGGAGCTGACACTGACCCCGACGGAAACGGGAAAAGAGGATCAGAGAATCGCATATTGCATGGAATGGATGAAACAGCAGGGCATGGAGTCAGTTCATACGGATGAGCTTGGAAATGTAATCTGGGAGTATCGGCCGGAACAGGAAAAGAAGGTTCTGTATACGGCGCATCTGGACACCGTGTTTTCGCTGGAGGAGCCGCTGGAGATTAAAGAAGACGGAATGATCTGGCGTTGTCCCGGCATCACAGACGATACCGTGAATGTCGTGATGCTTCTGATGGCGGCAAAATACGTTCATGAGACAGAGCCGGAGCTTCCATGCGGTCTGATTTTTGCAGCGGATCTGGGAGAAGAAGGGCTTGGCAATCTGTGCGGAGTTCGCGCGCTTGTCGACCATTATGAAAAAAATCTGTGTGGAATGGCAGCCTTTGACCTGTATCGGGATAAAATGTATCCCATCTGCATCGGGTCTGTCCGGTATCGGATTTCGGCAAAAACAAAGGGCGGTCATTCTTTCCTGAATTTCGGAAGAAAAAATGCCATTGCAGAGCTTGCGGGTCTGATCGGAGAGCTTTACCGTTTTCAGACGGATGCAGCATCTCATACAACATACAATGTGGGAAAAATAGAGGGAGGAACCTCTGTTAATACGATTGCGCAGGATGCCTCCATGCTGTTTGAATTCCGTTCGGAGGATTACCGGAGTCTGGAAGCCTGCGAAACATATCTGGAGCAGACCATAGCAGCACGCCAGAGTGAGGAGGTACAGTATTCCTGTGAGCTCGTCGGAAAGCGGCCGTGCGCAAGAGAAACCGATCCTGTCCAGATGGCACGTATGACGCGGTGTGCGCAGAAAACGCTGAAGGCAGCCGACGGGGAAGAGCCGGTATGCTCTGAGGCATCTACAGATTGTAATATCCCATTGTCGCGGCATATTCCTGCCATCTGTGTCGGTTTCTGCCGGGGCGGGGGAGCGCATACCAGAGAAGAATGGCTTGATGCCGCCAGTGTAGAAGATGGCATGTGTGCAGCCGCAGCACTCGTATGCCGGCTTCCGTGGATGTGCTGCGAGAGCAGAGTCGTTGTAAGGGACGGGATAGAGGACCGAAAAGAGAAAGAGGAAATCCGGCGGCTGCTGGAGCTGTGCGATCAGGACTTCGTTCCGCCGCTTTCCCACCGCAACAGTACATCCCAGACGAACTGGGCCGAGACAGAAGAAAAGACGGATGGAATTGCAGAATATCTGGAAAATATCTGCAGTCAGCATGTGGTGCTGTGGAAGGAAGAGGGAGTCGTGCGGGCCTTTATGACCTGGAAGGATCATTTTAACTGTGAAAATCTGGAAGCATATCCGGATTCCTGCTATCTGACCACCCTCTGCGTCTGGCCGGATTACCGCGGACAGGGAATTTCGGAGGTAATGTATGCAGAAGCAGAAAAGGACATCGCGGCAAAATTTCCGGGAAGCCGGATTACTCTCCGTACCTGGTCCACGAACGGGGCCCAGGAGCATATCCTGGACAAGCTGGGATATAGTCTTGTCAGGCGGCTGAAGGATGACAGGGGGAGAAGGAATTGATACGGTTTATTTTGTGAAAAAGGAAGAAAACGAAAAAAATGACAGATAACATGGTGCTTGCAAATCGCAGTTTATAGTGTCATAATCGGAAGCATAAGACAGCAAAAGGAGGGCTATAGCTATGCCTTGTACAACCATTTTAGTTGGAAAGAAAGCATCGTATGACGGTTCCACCATGATCGCGCGAAACGACGATTCCGGTGCAGGCCATTATACATCGAAAAAATTTGTAGTGATTCAACCGGAGGAGCAGCCGAGAACCTATAAAACCGAGATTTCACATCTGACCATTGAGCTTCCGGACAATCCGATGCGGTACACTGCAGTGCCAAACGCAGAAAAAGGCGAGGGGGTCTGGGCGGCAAGCGGCGTGAATGCAGCGCAGGTCGGTATGACTGCGACCGAGACAATCACATCGAATCCGCGTGTGCTGGGTGCTGATCCGCTTGTCGTTTATCAGCCGGCGGAAGACGGAAAAGAAGAGGTTCCGGGCGGAATCGGCGAGGAGGATCTCGTTTATATTGTTCTTCCTTATATTAAAAGCGCCAGAGAAGGTGTCAAAAGACTGGGCAGCCTGCTGGAGCAGTACGGTACATACGAGATGAACGGCATTGCATTTCAGGACCACGATGAGATCTGGTGGCTGGAGACGATCGGCGGCCATCACTGGATGGCAGTGAAAGTGCCGGATGACCATTATGTGGCCATGCCGAACCAGCTTGGCATCGACCATTTTGATCTGGAGGATGCACTCGGCGAACAGAAGGAATATATGTGCTCAGCAGACTTGAAAGAATTTATTGAAACATATCATCTGGATCTTTCTATGGATGGAAATTTTAATCCGCGCGATGCCTTCGGAAGCCACGATGATTCCGATCACGTTTACAATACACCGCGTGCCTGGTTCATGGAGCGCTATTTGAACCCGCACACGAAAAAATGGGACGGACCGGATGCCGATTACACACCAGTATCTGACGATATTCCGTGGATGATGGTTCCGGAGAAGAAGATCACCGTAGAGGATGTGAAATACGTACTGTCCTCTCACTATCAGGGAACACCGTACGACCCGTATGCCGCATACGGCGATAAATCGTGGAAAGGGGCATACCGCTCCATCGGTGTCAATCGGACCGATTTCCTTTCTGTCATCCAGATGCGCCCGGATCACAAAGGAGACAACGGCATTCTGCAGTGGATTGCATTTGCGTCAAATGCATTCAATGTGCTGGTTCCGTTCTACACCGATGTGACGACAACACCGGAGTATCTTTCCAACACAACGGGAGAGGTTTCCACAGATAACTTCTACTGGGCAAGCCGCATGGTGGCAGCAATGGCAGATGCATCCTATAAGTCTTCTATCTTCCACATTGAGCGGTATCAGGAAAAGGTGATGGCAAAAGGCCATGCACTGATCCATCAGTACGATGCGCTGCTTGCAGGGGAGACAGACGAAACAAAACAGACACAATTGAGAGAAGAAGCAAACAACAAAATCGCTGAAATGCTGAAAAAGGAGACGGGTGCAACACTGCACAAGGTACTCTTTGAACTCAGCAACCAGATGAAAAACGCGTATTCCAGATCGGATGCGTAAGGCTTTTTGGGGGGAAAGAATAAGAGAATGGTTCTGCGCGCAGGAAAAATTGCGCGCAGAATCATTTCCTGTCCGGAACCGCCTCGAACAAACAGGGTGTTACAGTTCGTCGGAAACCAGTAAACGATACGATCCTGATAAAAAATCTCAGCGTACTTTGGTGAATTTTGTTGACAACAGGCAGTTCCTGTGCTACAATAAACCAGCGACATGGAAGAAGGTCTTTTTTTATGCCTGAAATTGCTGAAGTACGAGCAGCAAAAACAGGGCAGAAATGAAGAGACCGCCGCTGATCCGCAAGGATCACAAGCGATAACGCAAATACACAGTGGAGGTGGAAGTCGTGCGCGTAAAAATCACATTGGCATGTACTGAATGCAAACAGCGTAATTACAACATGACAAAAGAGAAAAAGAACCATCCTGAGAGAATGGAGACAAAGAAGTACTGCAGATTCTGCAAAAAGCACACAATGCACAAAGAAACCAAATAATCTTTGGTAAGAGGTGATCCAATGGCAGAAACTGAAAAAAAAGCATCCAAAAAAGAGCTAGGTTCAAAGGGCTTGAAAGCAGAGTTCAGAAAAATCATCTGGGTTGACAACAAAACGCTGGGCAAGCAGACCGTTGCAGTCGTAGCGATCTCTGCAGTAACCTGCGGGTTAATCACCCTGGTTGACAGCGCTGTAATCGAGTTCGTCAATTTATTGATCAAATAAGGATAAAGGTGTCAGAATGTCAGAAGTAAACTGGTATGTAGTCCACACCTATTCGGGCTATGAAAACAAAGTAAAAGCCAATATTGAGAAAACAATTGAGAACCGTCATCTTGAGGATCAGATTTTGGAAGTACGTGTTCCTATGGAAGAAGTTGTTGAAGTCAAGAACGGAACCAAGAAACAGGTACTCCGGAAATTGTTTCCGGGCTACGTTTTGATCAACATGATCATGAACGACGATACCTGGTATGTTGTCCGCAATACCAGAGGTGTTACGGGCTTCGTAGGACCGGGATCCAAGCCGGTACCGCTTACGGATGAGGAAATGGTGAACCTTGGAATCACCGGTGGTGAGGAAAAGGTTGAGCTTGACCTTGAAGTCGGCGATGCAGTCGTTGTAACAGGCGGCGCATGGAAGGATACAACCGGACTGATTCAGAGTATCAATGATACAAAACAGATGGTTACCATCAATGTTGAGCTGTTCGGCCGCGAAACGCCGGTAGAAATAAGTTTCGCAGAAGTCAAGAAGATGTAAGAAATGCCCCAGGGGCGTTTCGTGGGAGGGAAATTCCCGCAATTACCACATTTATTTAGGAGGTGCCGTAAAATGGCAAAGAAAGTTACAGGATATATCAAATTACAGATTCCGGCTGGTAAAGCAACTCCAGCACCACCGGTTGGACCTGCACTTGGACAGCACGGAGTAAACATCGTACAGTTTACCAAAGAGTTCAACGCAAGAACAGCAGATAAGGGAGACCTGATCATCCCTGTAGTTATCACTGTATATGCAGACAGAAGTTTCAGCTTCATAACCAAAACTCCTCCGGCAGCAGTTCTGCTTAAGAAAGCCTGCAACCTGAAATCTGGTTCCGGCGTTCCGAACAAAACGAAAGTTGCTACTATCTCTAAGGACAAAGTTCGTGAGATCGCAGAGATGAAGATGCCAGACCTGAATGCAGCAACTGTTGAGGCAGCTATGAGCATGATCGCAGGTACCGCAAGAAGTATGGGTATCGTTGTAGAGGACTAATTTAGAAGAAGAGTTTACATCTTCTCGTATTGACGTGGGAGGGAGATTCCCGCAACTACCACCAGGAGGTTATTAGACAATGAAACATGGTAAGAAATATTTAGAGGCTGCAAAAGCAGTTGATCGTAGCATTCAGTACGATCCGGCAGATGCTATTTCCACAGTTAAGAAATTAGCTACTGCTAAATTTGACGAGACAATCGAAGTTCACATCAAAACTGGTTGTGACGGACGTCACGCAGACCAGCAGATCCGTGGAGCAGTTGTTCTGCCGCACGGTACCGGAAAACAGGTTCGTGTACTTGTTTTCGCTAAAGGCGCAAAAGCTGATGAGGCTGTTGCAGCAGGTGCAGAGTTCGTTGGAGCTGAGGAGCTGATCCCGAGAATCCAGAACGATGGCTGGTTTGATTACGACGTTGTTGTTGCTACACCGGATATGATGGGTGTTGTTGGTCGTCTGGGCCGTGTACTTGGACCGAAAGGTTTAATGCCAAACCCGAAGGCTGGTACCGTAACTATGGATGTTACCAAAGCCGTTAAAGAGATCAAAGCAGGTAAGATTGAGTATCGTCTTGACAAAACAAACATTATCCACGTGCCAATCGGAAAAGCTTCTTTTACTGAGGAGCAGTTAAGCGACAACTTCCAGACGCTGATCGGTGCAATCAACAAAGCAAAACCGGCTACTCTGAAGGGACAGTACCTGAAGAGCGTTACTCTGGCTCCTACTATGGGACCTGGAGTTAAGGTTAATACTTTGAAGCTTGCATAATAAATGAAATACTGAGAACCCCCGGGGCTGTAATGGCTCCGGGGGTTCTTTGCGTTGAAAAACGGACGCAGGGGAAAGGTGAATTCCGATTCCTTAAGAAAGAGCTTTATTTCAATGGGAAATAATTGAAAAAGATCAAAATAGTGTTAGAACATGAAAATTAAGATCAAGTATTTTGCCGGAAATGTTAGTATAATGCTAAGTAGAAAGTAAACGAAAAGAGCAGAGCCCATGCATGCGTTTGGAACGGCGGGTTCTGGAAAGGGAGGGTTTTATGCAGTATTTTGAAAAACAGGGAAATGCGCTGATTTTCCGGCAGGATGGGGAGACGGTCCGGGTGGAGCCGTGGCAGAAGGACAGTCTTCGGGTGAGAGGTACGCTTCTTTCGGAGATAGAAGAGGGAAGCATTGCACTGCTTGATCCGGAACCGGTGGAAGCGGAAATTGAGCTGGTGGATGAACTGAAAGCGACGATCAAAAACGGTAAAATCCAGGCGGTTCTCGAGCTTCAGCCGTGGGGACAGAAGCTGCGGATTACGTTCCTGAATCAGAAGGGCGAGGTGCTGCTCTCCGAGATCGCAAACGGCGGAGCGCTCTGCTTGCGCGCACACGATTACCGTGCATTAAAGGGAGGCGCTTATCAGCTGAAAGTATCCTTCGATTCCAACCCGGATGAGAAGATTTACGGTATGGGACAGTATCAGCAGGAGAGAATGAACCTGAAGGGATGCAACCTGGAACTGGCGCACCGTAATTCGCAGGCGAGCATTCCGTTTTATGTATCGAGCCTTGGCTACGGCTTCCTGTGGCACAATGCAGCGGTCGGTGAGGTTCATTTCGGAACGAACACAACGGAATGGCTGGCACGCACCACAAAGCAGCTCGACTACTGGGTAACCGCAGGCGATACCCCGGCAGAAATTGAAGAGCACTTTGCAGATGCCATTGGTAAAGTTCCGATGATGCCGGAGTACGGCCTTGGCTTCTGGCAGTGCAAGCTGCGCTACTACAACCAGGAGCAGGTTCTGAACGTGGCGCGCGAGTACAAAAACGCGGCATTCCGCTGGATGTTTTTGTTGATCGACTACTATCACTGGCCAAGATGCGGTGATTACCGTTTTGACGAGGAATACTTCCCGGATCCGAAGGCAATGATCGATGAGCTGCACGAGATGGGCATTGAGACGATGGTTTCCATCTGGCCGCAGATCGACTGGAGAAGTGAAAATTACGAAGAAATGAAACAGCAGGGACTTCTCGTGAAGAGTAATGCAGGTGTTGATGTTCAGATGCTGTTCCATGGAAATAATGTCTTTTTGGATGCAACGAATCCGAGAACGAGAAAGTATGTCTGGGAAAAAGTAAAGAAAAATTATGCAGATCTCGGCATCCGCACCTTCTGGCTCGATGAGGCTGAACCGGAGTTTTCAACCTATGAGTATGAGTGCTACCGCTACGCCGCAGGCCCGGTGGAAGAGATCGGAAATATTTATCCAAGAGAGTATTCCCGTATGTTCTACGAGGGCCAGAAAGAGAGCGGCCAGGAGGATATCGTCAACCTCGTCCGCTGTGCATGGCTCGGAAGCCAGAAATACGGAGCCCTTGTGTGGTCCGGCGATATTTTCTCAACCTACGAGGACTTCCGCAAACAGATCTGCGCAGGCCTTCATATGGGATTGTGCGGCATTCCGTGGTGGACAACCGATATCGGCGGATTCCACGGCGGTGTGACCGAAGATCCGGACTTCCAGGAGCTGCTTGTGCGTTGGTTCCAGTTTGGTACCTTCTGCCCGGTTATGCGTATTCACGGAAACCGAAGACCGAGAGAAGAAATCATCAACAAGGCTGGCGAAGTGCGTGAGGGAACCGGAGCTGACAACGAGGTATGGAGCTTCGGAGAGAAAAATTATGAAATCCTGACAAAATTCATCGGTGTCCGCGAAAAAATGCGCGATTACACGAGAAGCCTGATGGCAGAAGCACACGAAAAAGGAACACCGGTCATGAGAACGATGTTCTATGAGTTCCCGGAAGATGCAGCATGCTGGGACATCTCCGATGCTTACATGTTCGGCTCCGACATCCTTGTAGCACCGATTGTCCGGCCAAAAGCAACGAGCCGTACCGTTTATCTGCCGGCCGGTGCGTCCTGGACGCTGGCAAATACCGGTGATGTTTATGAGGGCGGAAAAAGCCTATGAAATTGAGGCGCCGATCGAAACACTGCCGATCTTCCTGCGCAACGGAAAACAGGGATATCTGGTGGGAGAGATCTGATTTAACCGAATCAAGTAAGTCACCTGCTTCGAGTACGAAAAGTAATAAGCAGTGGTTGGGGACTTGCCTGTATCAGGAGGAATGCAAGCTTCTTCTGATAAACTGCGGAGCAGTTATTTGGTTATGGGCAGGCAGCCAATGCGGATTGCAGATAGCTGCATGAAAAAAGAAAAGGAAAAGGGAAAAGCATTCCAGAAGATCGATAAGATCCAAAGGAATGCTTTTCCGATGTTATAAATCAATCACGGATCCGAAAATGGGATTTTAGCCTTGTTCCGCATATGGGCAGGCGGACAGAAAAACTTACGGAAGCGGATGGCCTGCCGCCAGATACAGCTCATACCATTCTTCCCGCGTCAGCGTAATAGCACATGCCGCGATAATCTCTTTCAGGCGGTTTTCACTTGCCGTACCTGTGACAAGCTGCATATTCGCCGGGTGGCGCAGAATCCACGCTGCCGCAATCGTGGTATCACTGACGCTGTATTTTTCGGCCAGTGCACAGATTTTCCGGTTCAGTTCCGGGTACTCGTCGCTTCCAAGAAAACATCCCTTCCATGATGGCATCTGGAACGGCGACCATGCCTGAAGCGTAATGTCGTGAAGACGGCAGTAATCCAGCAGACTTCCATCGTGATCGACAGAACCCGGAGTCTCCATGTTCACTTCCATGCCATTTGCAACAAGGTTGGAAACCGGAATGCTGAACTGTACCTGATTGGCAACGAGTGGCTGGCGGACATATTTCTGCAGCAGTGCAATCTGCATCGGCTTGTGGTTGGAAACACCGAAATGGCGGACCTTTCCGCTCTCAAACAGAACATCAAAGGCGGCAGCTACATCTTCTGGTTCTACGAGCGCATCCGGCCGGTGGAGCAGCAAAAGATCGAGGTAATCCGTCTGCAGACGTTTTAAAATACCATCGACAGATTCCAGGATGTGGTCTTTCGACAGATCATAGAAGCCCTGGCGGATGCCGCATTTGGACTGGAGAAAAATATCCTCCCGTTTCAGGGACGGATCGCCGGAAAATGCCTCACCGAACACAGTCTCGCTCATGCCGCCGCCGTAGATATCCGCGTGATCAAAGAAATATGCGCCCTGCTCCAGAGCGGAGTGGATAAAATGATTCATCTCGTCCTTCGATTTTTCGGAAAGCCGCATGCATCCGACTGCAATGGAAGGAACTTTTCGCAGGTGATTGCCTAAAAATTGTTTCTTTCATAGTAGAATTTTCTCCTTTGCAATGCTTCTGTATTCGCAGAGGTTTCGTTAAAGCAGGCGTGGAAGGACTCTGGAAGTACAGAAAGAATAGTAATTACGTTGCTTTTAATATATCATTTAAGTGCACTTGAAAGTCAATGGTTTTTGAGGGAAAGAGAATAAAAAAATCGCCGGAATCGATCAGAATTCGACCAGAACACAGAAAATCCGTATTTTGTTAACAAAATCGGAACAAAATCGACAACAAAGTTTACTTGCATTTTCAGAAAAATGATGTAAGATAGGGGTATTCGAAAAAAAGATCCGACAGGATCTGTGAAGTGGTATTGAATCAGATAATGGAGGTTTTGCGATGGATGCAAAAATAATAGCCGGAATCCTGGCCGCGGGAGGCGCAGCCTTAGCTGTCGGCGGCATATATAGCATGAATAAGAAAACAGGTTATTTTAAAAAGGGAAATTCCGTCCGATACGATGTTTCCCGTATTCCGTTTAAAAAACAAGTCCGTTAAAAGGAAAAACAGTTGTATTTTTGGGATCCTCCGTGACGAAGGGCTTTGCTGCCCACAACAATTCGTTTGCGGAGTACATAGCGAAGAAAGACAGCTGTACCTGCATCAAAGAAGCGGTCAACGGAACCACGCTGATTGATAATGGTGAGGATTCCTACATCGAGCGTATGCGCGACAGGCTTGATCCAAAGCAACAGGTGGATCTTTTTATCTGCCAGCTGTCCACTAACGATGCAACACGCAACAGCCCGCTCGGTGAAATTTCGGAATCCCGCGATCTGGAGAGCTTCGATGTCGAAACTGTCTGCGG
>ENA-OQIP01000272-OQIP01000272.1-human-gut-metagenome-genome-assembly--contig:-NODE-272-length-10397-cov-2.647712_pt1 | contig 10397 bp, 11 predicted proteins | sample MGYA00242585_ERZ504750 | MGnify/ENA primary metagenome ERZ504750 (study PRJEB26092, sample SAMD00036441) | human gut metagenome | host: Homo sapiens | study: EMG produced TPA metagenomics assembly of...
TGCATAAAGTGCAGAGAAAACATTGCGATGTATGGACAGAAAACCGTTTAACAATGGAGGGACGGGAACTGCTTTCCTTTGGAACTTTGTACAGGGAGGAATGGATATGGCCACGCTCGAAAAAATCAATGCATTTCTAAAAGCGGTGAATGCAGCCGCCTGGGGACCGCCGCTTCTTTTTCTGCTGCTTGGGACAGGCATTTTTCTGACCATCCAGCTTCGCGCGCTACCCATTCGACGGTTGTTCTTTGCGCTTCGTACAGCATTCGGCCGTGAGGCGAGGTACAGCGGGGAGAAAACAGAAGCGGGAGTTTCGCCGTTCGCATCGCTGATGACGGAACTTGCGGCGGAGATCGGGACGGGCAATATCGTGGGGGTTGCCTCCGCAATGGCGCTTGGAGGACCGGGAGCACTGGGATGGATGATACTGGCGGCGGTTGTGGGACTTGCTTTGAAATTTTCTGAGAGTTTTCTCTCGGTGCAGTACCGGATGCAAGAAAAGACGGAACATACTGCGGCGGTCCGATGGTGACGCTGACCAGAGCATTTCCGGGGGAGCGGCTGGCGAAGATGCTGGCTGTGTTTTTTGCCGGAAGCGCCGTGCTGGTATCTCTCGGAATGGGCAATATGACGCAGGCAAACTCGATTGCGCTGGCGATGCAGGATACGTTTGGCGTGGCAAGAGAAAAAAAGCGCGTTGGTGCTGACGATTCTTCTTCTGCTCGTGGTGACAGGCGGACTGCGTTCCATTGCAAAAGCGGCGGAGGTGCTGGTACCGGGAATGGCACTCTTTTATCTGGGCGGGGCAGGAATGGTAATTGGTCTGCACGCCGGAGAGCTTCCGCGGACACTGCTTGCGATAGTACGGGACGCGTTTTCTTTCCGGGCGGCATCGGGAGGAGCGGTGGGTGCGGGAATTTCCCTGCTGCCGCCGGCCTTGCGGTATGGAATTTCCCGCGGTGTGTTTTCGAATGAAGCAGGGCTTGGAGCAGGCGGAATCAGTGCTGCGGCGGCACAGACCGACGATCCCGTGCGGCAGGGGTACATCAGCATGACAGGTGTGTTCGTTGATACCATGGTGATCTGTCTTGTGACCGGCCTTGCCGTTGGAGTGACCGGGGCGGCAGAGGGGGTACTGGAGGCGGAAAAAGCGGATGGAGCGGCGATGGTAATTCAGGCCTTTGAAAGTGTGTTCGGACCGGCGGGAGGCTATGTTGTCGCGGTCGGGATTCTGCTGTTCGCATTTGCAACGATGGCCGGCTGGGCATACCAGGGGGAGCAGGCGTTTCTCTGGCTGGTGAAAAAGGATAGCTTCGGAATGGTTTACCGTGTTTTCTTCTGCTTTGCAGCGTTTGCCGGGTGCGTCTGCATGGCGGAAACGGTCTGGAATTTTGCGGAGCTTGCCAATGCCTGCATGGCGGTGCCGAACCTGCTCTGTGTGCTGCGGCTCTGGAAGGAAGTAAAAGAGGAGGCATTCCGGTTTGAAAGCAGGATAAAAAAAGCAGAACAAAAGAAAGATAGAAATACATGAGAAACTGTATTTCCGGTCCTCAGGCAGATTTCGATGCGAGCTGATCGAGAGAGCCGAAAGAATATCCCATTTCTTCCCATTTCGTCAGCAGCTCATCGAGAATCTCCGCGTTGGTGGATGAGGTATTATGAAGCAGGACGATGGCACCGGGATGAATGCGTCCGGTCAACTTTTTGAAAGCCTCCTCGTGGGTCGGCTGCTGATCCTGGTACCAGTCTACATAGGCAAGACTCCAGAAAAAAGTCTGATAGCCGAGATCTTTTGCCATCTGCAGGTTCTGCGTGCTGTATTTTCCCTGCGGAGGCCGGTAAAATTTCACCATTTCCTGGCTGGTGGTCTCCTGGTAAAGAGCGGAAACACGGTTCAGCTCTTCGGAGAAGGCTTCCTGCGTGGAAATTTTGGACATATCCGGGTGCGACCAGGTGTGGTTTCCGACGATATGGCCTTCTGCCGCCATGCGTTTGACAAGATCCGGCTGGTCGGAGAGAAAATTGCCGACGACAAAGAAAGCCGCGGGTGCCTGATGCTTCTGGAGTGCGTCAAGGATCGCCGGGGTGTTGCCGTTTTCATAGCCGCAGTCAAACGTCAGATAGATGATGTTTTCTTCCGGTGAAGCGGCAAACCAGGCGTTGTAGGCGGCAAGCTCTTCGGATGTAGCATTGCCGACGGGAGTCTTCCCTTTTTCCGGGAAGGAGAGCCCCCAGTTTTCGGCAGCAGAGGAGAGGACGGGCATCGAAACGGAAGAAACAGGTGTCTCCGGCGCAGCAGAGAGAAAAACTGGGGCTGCCTTTCGGAGCGCACGGCAGGTAAAGTGGGACAGAACAGAGCCAAAAAGGAAAGCGGAGCAGAAAAAAGCGGCGGCGATACCGGCTTTTTTCAGGATCCGGCGGGAAAGGGGTGAAAGAGAACGCATAAAATCCCCCTCCAGGACTTTTTGAGACAATATATGTATGAATGAAAGAAAACATGCGGCACACATCTGTTTGACTTTACCTGCAATCTATGTCACAATGGCGGTAGAGTGGATGGAAAGGGCAGAGAAAAACAAGATGACAAAATATGAGGTTTTTAAAAAAGTACTTCGGTTACGACTCCTTCCGGGAGGGACAGGAAATGCTGGTGGATGCACTTCTTTCCGGGCAGGATGTGCTCGGCATCATGCCGACCGGCGCGGGAAAATCGCTGTGCTATCAGATTCCGGCACTTCTGCTGCCGGGGATTACGCTGGTAGTATCTCCTTTGATTTCCCTGATGAAGGATCAGGTATCCACCCTGAACCAGGCGGGAGTTCACGCTGCATTTCTGAACAGCTCCTTAAGTGCGGCGCAGTACCGGAAGGCACTCGGCTTTGCCATGGAGGGCCGGTACAAGATTATTTATGTCGCCCCGGAACGCCTTCTGACACCGGAATTTTTGTGCGCGGTGCAGTCGATGGAAATTTTTCTTCCATCCCGGAGCAGCAGCTCCACGCAGCCGGTGTCCATGTTGAATTTGCAGGTTCTTTCATCGTACTTCATACTCGTGTCCTTTCTACCTTACGGCACCTTTACAGTTGTGACCTTCGTGATACGGTCTTTCTTCTGATAAGGTTTCGGACACACGGCCGTCAGGGAAGAGCCTGAATTTTCATTTCCGAAGAAAACAAAAAATCCGAACCCTTCTCCTATCGAGAAAAGGTTCGGATTTTCATGGTTTGGTGCGATGGAAGGGACTCGAACCCCCGGCCTACTGATTCGTAGGAACCGAATGGCACATTTTGTCCATTTCATCATTCAACGTTAAATCGCCGTTTTAATCGAATTGCCGTTATTTTACCGTTGTTATTCTATTGCATTCTTTGCATCGCTTGCACGTCTTTGCACCTGTTATCCATCCTTACGATGTGCAGAAAAATGTGCAAAAAATGTGCAGAGCCAAAAATCAGCCCGACAAAACAGGCTGTTTCGCACAGCCCCAAAAGCCGGATTTCAACGGTATTTATTGTGCAAAATCTTCCAGTTTTATCCAAACAACAATCTTACATGAGACACCGGTTCTATGGCAGGGTTTAGGACATCCGAACAGACACCGTTTGATATAGAAATGAGGTTCACCATGAACAAACTGCTTTCCTGCCGCTACAACATGGACACCAACCGGGTGGAAGCCCGGTTCGAGGATGGCACCACTCTTGCCATCGACTGCATCGCCGTGGAGGACGAGTACGGCAACACCCCGGCACAGCGGGCAGAGCTGGACTGGCTGCTGTACAATAAGCCCTTGGAGTACGCCCAGCTTGTGCTGGGTGGGGAGGTGGAGCATTATCTGTCGCTGGGATGTGACCACGGCAGACTGAAAGATTGATTACTTTGAAAGGCCATTGCCATTTGAGTACCAATCGAATATACTATAAACAGGAGAGCGGACGTCACTCCGCTGGTGTGGCTGACACCTAAAATCCGATCTGATGCAGGACGTAAGGGCCTGAGGCTGGCGGGCAGCGATAAAACCCGAAAGCGATGCAGGACATAGGAGCCTGAGGTTGGCGGACAACGATAAAATCAGTCGCAAGGGACATTGGACAGCACCACGGTGTTGTAGATGTCCTTTTTATTTGCAAAGAAAATGATACCCACCCGCCCATGGTTTTTCCATGAGTGAGTGGGCATCGTTTTGTTAATCGAGATTTTTCGGCAAGCGGTCATACAGAACCACCGTATCCTGCGTTTCAATATGTACACGCTCTTTCTTCAGGAGCGTTCGAGAACGTTGGTTTGCACGGTAGTCACGGCCACCTTCTTCAAAAGCAGAGCAGCACAGAAAGTCACATACCGCATTGCCGGAAGGGGATTCCCGGATAATGAACACAAAGGCAGTTGGTTCGATCCGGCTGGAAATCAAGTAATCCGCTTTGATTTTGGTCACGAACGGATAGAACTGGGGCATATAGGAGAACAGATCGAACTCCTGTTCCAGTATTTCTTTCAACCGCACCAGTGCCAGCAGACGTGGTTTCACATACTCCTGATAGAGTGTGCCCTTCTTTACCTTGTCGTAGGTGATCTTATCAGACAGAATCATATCAACTGTCTTGCGTGGACTATAGCGGGGCAAGGCGATGTCTTTCAGGTAGTGGAACCCAGCAAGGTGAGGGAAGTCCTCTGGCGAAAATGTCAGCTTGATCTCGTGCAGTTCACCCTTATAGCCGTAGGTGAAAACATAGTGGTACTCGGTCAGTTCTTTCCAGACTTCTGCTGCCCGATACAAAATATCCTGATGTTCGTCCTGCACATTTTCGCCTTCCCTCAAAAAAATAGAAGCCCTGCCGAAAGGCAAGGCTCCTATTAAGCGTTTTCTTTCGATTCATCGAATCTATTCGGCTTGTGGTTATCGCTCAACCCACGGTCTGGCTCCACAATCGGCTGATACCGAACCAGTCCACTGCTTCATCGCCACCGATAGCTGGTCAATGCCGCTATCCTCTAGCTTTATTATACCACAAAAGGACGTAAGTTCAAGCGCTTAAATTTAAAAGCACTCAATCATATTATATGCTAAAGGGGTTTGGCCATTGCTACGTTTGCGAACGTCATACACCACCCTTGCCATCGACTGCATCGCCGTCGAGGATGAGTACGGCAACACCCCGGCACAGCGGGCAGAACTGGACTGGCTGCTGTATAATAAGCCCTTGGAGTATGCACAGATGGTGCTGGGTGGAAGGATGGAACGTTATCTGTCGCTTGGCTGTGACCACGGCAGACTGGAAGATTAAGCCCCTATAAAGAACACGATGCCCACCGACCTATGGTTTTCGCCATAAGCTGGTGGGCATCTGTTGTTCTGGCTTATAATTCACTGATGGTTGCAGTAATGGGCTGCATGAGGATTCGCCTGACCGGGTTATATACTGCCAGCACCACAGCCGCCAGCACGACTACGACGATCACGGCAAGACAGCCCCACGGCATCTGCCACGCTGCACCGAAATAATGGGTGATGAGCAGGATATACAGCTTCCGGTTCAGCACAAGACCCAGCGCAATGCCCACCACAAGACCGGACACCGCATAGGTGCCAGCTTCGGCAGAGATCATGCGTTTCAGCTGTGCATCATCCATCCCGATGGCACGCAGGATGCCATACTGCTTCATTCGTGCCGACACGCTCATGGAAATGCTGTTGACGATGTTCAGAATGGTGATTCCTGCAATCACGAGGAGAAACGCATAGACCACCAGATGGAACGCCCAGTAGGTGCTTTGTATCATCCGATTTCCTTCGATTCGGTTGGAAAAAACAACCTGCTTGTTTAATGTGTTGCTCAGCAGGGTGTGTATTTGTGCAATGGCTGCGTCTGCTGTGGTATCTTTTAGTTGAATATCGATCACCGCATAGCGGTTTTGCCCGGTCAGCTGATGGAAGGTTTCTTCGGTGCAGATAACAATCGGGGAATCGGTACTACTGAACGGGCTGTCGTTCAATACACCCACGACGGTGAGCTTTGCATCCTCCAGCTGAATGGCATCACCCACGGTCAGGGAGTTGCTTTTGTCGAATACCGTCAGCACAGGGTATGTGCCATCCTCCGACTCCTGTGGAAGGGTTCCGCCAATCAGGTCTTTTTTCGCCCAGCCAAACTGTATCGTATCGTATGAAATCAGGTCGATGGACCCCTGTTTTCCCTGATATTCCGCCGGGAGCGGGCAATACATCCGCCCGAATGCGTGTTTGACTTCCGGCAGAGCTTCCAGCTGCTCCACCAGCACCGGGTCAAGGACATTTTGCCCGGATGTTTCACCCACCGATAAGTCCGGTGCGTAGGACTGCAACGGATTCAGCGCAAATCCAACCCATCGAAGCAAAAACCGAAAAGCTCAAAAAACAGGAGAATGCTTAACGCAAAGGAACCTGTCATCAGAAGCAAGTTCTTTTTGGACGAGGTTGCATGGCTCACGCCTAAAGAAAGCTCTGCACGACTTCCAAACAACCGAGCATGACACGGAGAATCCGCTGCATTTTCCACCGCATTCCCAGTTGCTGCTGTGATCGGAGAAGCTTTTGCCGCCCGCCGTGCCGGAGAAGATGCCGCGAACCAAACCGTGATAAGTCCCAGCGCGGAACCACAGATAATACCGACCGGGCTGATGCCAAGCACTGGTAAAGAGCTGAACTCCTCGCCGATAAATCTACGCAGAAAGGAACACAATCCCCATGTGGAAACGATTCCCAGCACACATCCTGCTGGAACAGCAGTTTTACACCAGAAAAGGGCTTCCAGCCGGACAAGCATCCGAACCTGATTTTTTCCTGCCCCAAGACAACGCAGCATTCCATAATAGCTGGTACGCTGCGCTACATTGCTGTTGATGCTGCCTGTGATCATAAAAATTCCGGCAAGGACGACCATGCCAGCCAACACAGCCGCTACCGCATATAAGCCTACAATATAATCGTTGTTGCTGCTTGCGTTCAACGCCATCAGGTAAGTATTTTCGGAGATTTTTTCTTCTGAAATTCCGTACTTGTTTTCGATGTTCACAATGGACTGCCGCAAATTGGTACGTGGCTTGAACTGGATGAAATACTGTGTTTCAAAGGATTCTTCTACCTGTGCGGCAATCTGAGAAAATGTACTGCGGTTCATCACCAGCACAACAGCATCATACTGGTTCGCATCGGAGGTATCCTCATTGAAACCTGCGACAGTAAGCGAAATGGTCTGTCCATCCGGGAGCGTCAGCGGAATCGCTGTACCGACCGTAACATCCAGCCAATCCCGGATGTTTGCTGTCACGAGCACTTCGCCATCCGCCGGGGCAGTGCTGCACTGCATTCCCGGAAAGATTTGAAGGATTGCATCATCTGCTCCTACCAGTGCGGCACGTTTATCTCCGGCAAAGTAGTTTTCCGTAAGGGAAGCGTTGATGTCGCTATACGCCGAAAATGCAGCAACATCCTCCTGTGCGGCAAGCTCTGCGGCTGTTTCAGGGGAGATGTCCTTTACCATGATATGCCAGTTTCCGTTTTTGTTCAGCTGGTTTGAGGTTTCCATCCGAATCGCCATATCTGCCATACTGAACACCGCCGTGACCAGAAACACCGCAAGGACGATACACAGGATGGTCATGCGGTTCTGCCCGTCTGCGTACCTTGGCAGAAATCGGGATCAGGCTCAGATAGCTTTTCATTTCTGTGCTGCTCATTCCCGGCACCTCCCAAAATCGGTCAGGCTGCCGTCCGATACCTGCAGCACCCGGTCTGCCGTCTGCGCAATGCTGCGGTTGTGGGTGATCATCAGGATGGTCTGCTCGTATTTCCGGGACGTTTCTTTCAACAGGGCAATGACCTCGCTGGTGTTCTGGGTGTCCAGATTGCCGGTCGGCTCATCCGCCAAAATCAGTGAAGGGCGGGTCATCAGGGCGCGGCCGATGGCTACCCGTTGCTGCTGCCCACCGGAAAGCTGGCTTGGCAGATGCTTCCGACGGTCTTTCAGATTCAGCACGGTCAGCAGTTCTTCCAAATATGCCCTGTCCGGCTTTTGGTAGTCCAGCAGCACCGGGAACAGGATGTTCTGTTCTACGGTCAGTTCCGGGATGAGGTTGAATGCCTGAAAGATAAAACCGATATTGCGGCGGCGGAAGATCGTCAGCTCCCGGTCTTTCATGGCAAAAACATCCTTGCCATCAATCAGCACCTTGCCGGAAGTCGGCGTATCCAGTCCGCCAATCAGGTTGAGCAGGGTGCTTTTGCCGGAGCCGGATTCGCCAACGACCGCCACATATTCGCCTTTCGGCACGGAAAAGCTGACATCTTTCAGCGCATGGACAGCAGTTTCTCCGCTGCCGTAGGTCTTGCAGAGATGGTTGACTTCTAATAGTTCCATAGTGTATCCCTCACTTTGCAGGTTCCTTCGATTCAGACGGATCTTCTCTGTCTGTGCAGAAAAGGATAACACGTCAACCTTACTGCAAGCCTACACCCAGCCTACAATTTTGTAGGAATCGGAAAATTCAGAGTAAAGGTCGTGCCCTTTCCCAGCTCGCTGTCTACTTCAATGGTGCCGTGATGGGCTTCCACAACGGCTTTTGCCAGCGGCAGACCCAGCCCGATGCCCTGTGTATCCTGTGAAAAGCGGCTGCGATAAAACCGTTGAAGATATGGTACAAATCTTCCGGGTGGATGCCGCTGCCGTTGTCGCGCACTTTGATCTGAACCATGGACGGCAGTGCATTCCACGCTACCTGAATCGTATCTCCGCTCTTTGTGTGGTCAAGGGCATTCTTTACAAGATTGTCCACAGCTTCCTGCATCCAGTCACGGTCGCACCAAAGTGTAACCGCCTCTGAGCCGGACAGAACAAGCTTTTTCTGTTCCTGCTCTGCACGATAGTGATACTGCCGCGCGATGTCCTGCACCATTTCAGCAACATTTTCGTTTTTCTTCTCCAAGACGACCGAACCGGCATCCAGCCGGGTGATTTTGAGCAGATTCTGCACCAGCGTTTCGATGCGGTCCAACTCCTGTTCGGACAGGTCTGCAAACTCTTTGACCTCCGACGGCGAAACAGCTTCGTCCTGAAGCAGACCGTTGTAGATATTCAACGCTGCCAGCGGTGTTTTGAGCTGGTGCGAAATATCTGCAATGGTATTTTTCAAAAAACGCTTCTCCCGCTGCTCGTTGTCTGCGTGTGCGCTCAGAACTGCCGCCAATGCATTAACGGAGTGAAACAGACGGTAAAATTCTCCCTCTCGTCGCAGTCCAGTCGTGCATCCGGGTTGCCATCCAGACAGCTTTGGATTTGCTGGACTGCCTGTTCCAGAAGCGCGCTCTGCCTTTGGAAATAGCGAAAAAGCACGTCCCAGAGACAGCCGCCCAACAGAAGAAAACCAACAGTAACGCGAAAGAGAATGCGTGCGTCGTATGCCATACGATGCCCTGCGTGAGAGCCAATGCCACCGCCCAGACCGCCAGCACTGTCCGGAACAAAATCCGGATTTCCCGGTTTGCGAATACTTTCATACGGCACCTTTACCCATTCCATTTATAGCCCATCCCGCGGACAGTCAGCAGCATCTGCGGTTTGCCGGGGTCGTCCTCAATCTTCATCCGCAGCCGCCGGATGTACACTGTTAAGGCACTGCTGTCAATGTAATCCCCATCGCAGTCCCACAGTGCATCCAGAATTTGTTCCTTGGATAGCACGGCATTCGGATGCTGCATAAAGAAGCAGAGCAGCTTGTACTCTGCGCCGGTCAGTTCCAGCAAGATTCCGTTTTTGTACGCCTGCCCCTGCAACAGCCGGACGGTGATGCTGCCCGATTCCAGTACGGGTTCTCCTGCGCTGGACGCATTTGCACGGCGAAGCAGTGCATTGACCCGCGACAACAGGACACCCAGCTTGAACGGCTTGGTCAGGTAATCATCCCCGCCCAGTTCCAGCCCCATGATGATATTCATTTCCTCATCCGAAGCGGTCAGGAACAGAATCGGCACGTTGGATGTGCGCCGCACCTTCTGGCAGAAATCGAAGCCAGAGCCATCCGGCAGGGAAACATCCAGCACCAGCAGGTCATATTTTCTGTCTGACCACAGCACCTCGGCTTCTGCCAGCGTCCGGGCTGTATCCAGTGCAAAGCCCTGTTTCTTGAATGCAAAGGTCAGCCCACTGATCAGGCTCAGATCATCTTCCAAAAGGAACAGTTTTCTCATGATTCCCTCTCTTTTCTGCGTTTTTGTGTGTCCTACAGGTTCAAAAGCATTATAAGTTTTTTCTGCGAACATTACAATGTGCGAAACGGAAATTGTTTCTTGCCGTGTGTTAAATATAAGTCCTACTATCACCGCTTCACTGCAATAAAATTTACAAAACCATCTTGACGCGCTC